>AJXC01001772.1_pt1 | contig 49307 bp, 50 predicted proteins | sample 404948 | NCBI WGS metagenome assembly AJXC01 (sample SAMN02954314, study PRJNA77837) | marine metagenome | biome: aquatic; feature: Guaymas Basin Hydrothermal Plumes; material: sea water; isolation source: Guaymas Basin Hydrothermal Plumes and Background water depths 1600, 1775... ... | reverse complement strand
AAGATCTAGCCTATGCTGATATGTTTTGATGGCTATGTAGCACCCAGTATTTTGCAAGTTGAGGGCGCAAAAGACATTGCGGTTGAATTCTTCTCTTTGTCAAAAAGTTACAATATGCCAGGTTGGCGTGTGGGCTTTATGGTTGGCAACCCACTGCTTGTTGCCGCTCTGGCAAAAATTAAATCCTATCTCGATTATGGTATGTTTACCCCAATCCAGGTAGCCGCCATTGAAGCGTTGGAAGGCGACCAAAGCTGTGTTAAAGAGATTTCAAACATGTATCAAGATCGTCGAGACGTCTTGTGTGAGGGGCTACAATCCATTGGTTGGGATGTTACCCCGCCCAAAGCCACCATGTTTGTTTGGGCTAAAATCCCTGAATTTTATCAAGAAATGGGTTCGTTAGAATTCACCAAGAAGCTACTCAAGATAGCAAAAGTAGGTGTTTCGCCTGGCGTTGGTTTTGGTGATTATGGTGATAATTACGTGCGTTTTAGTCTTATTGAAAACGAACACCGTACTCGTCAAGCAGTTCGAGGTATTCGAGAAATGTTTAAACAAGATGGGTTGCTGTGAAGCTATCAGCCGAACAATTTAAACAATCAAAAAACAAGCGCTTAACGCTATTAGGCATGTCAGGCGTTGGTAAAACACACCTGTCAAAATTACTTAGCAATGAAGATAAGTGGTACCATTATTCAGGCGATTATCGTATCGGTGCCGAATACCTTAATCAGGCAATTCTTGATAACATTAAATACAACATCAGACAGGATGATTGGTTGGGTGGCTTATTAGACAACCAGTCTATTAGTATTGAAAATCACATCACCTCTGATAACTTGTCATCAGTTTCTGCTTTTTTGGGCAAAGTTGGCAACCCCGAGCAAGGTGGTTTGCCGATTGATGAGTTTACTCGCCGTCAAGCCCTGCACCGAGAGGCTGAAGTTAACACCATGCTGGATGTACCTCAGTTTATTAAAAAATCAGCTCAACAAGGATTTAACCACTTTATCAATGATGCTGGCGGTAGTTTATGCGAGCTTGACGATGACAACGTCTACCAAACCCTTGCTGAACACACGCTAATACTCTATATACGAGCCAGCAAGGTCAACAAATCAGCATTGATTGAGCGTGCACAAACACACCCTAAACCCTTGTATTACCAAGCGAATTTCTTAAAAGAACAGCTGGCTGTTTATCTAACTGAAAACAACCTAACTTACGTAGCACAAATTAACCCTGATGCTTTTGTTGGCTGGATTTTTCCACAACTGCTTGCGCACAGAGCGCCAAAATATGAAGCCATTGCACAAAAGTACGGCTATACCATTGATAGTGAAGACCTGTATCAATGCAAAAATGCAAACGAAGTGTATGAACTCATCAATGGAGCGTTAGATTAATGCCACTCATTGCTCATTCTGGCTTACCTTCATTCACACGCCTACAGCAAGAAGGGGAAACCATCTTGTCTAAAGATCGCGCCAACCACCAAACTATTCGCGAGCTGCATATTGGCCTGTTGAACATGATGCCAGACGCAGCACTTGAGGCCACCGAAAGGCAATTTTTCCGCCTCGTTGGGCACTCAAATCAGATTGCGCAATTCTACTTACACCCGTTTACGCTTTCCTCGATCAAACGTGGCGATAAAGCCCAAGATCATGTTGATCAACATTATCAAAGTTTTTGACGACATCAAAGCGCAAGGCTTAGACGCGCTTATTATTACAGGCGCTCACATTGAAGCCGCTGACTTACAAAAAGCGCCTTTTTATGAGCAACTCAAAGAGGTAATTGAGTGGTCATATGATAATATTACTTCGACTTTATGCTCTTGCTTAGCCACCCACGCGGTGCTAGAATTTCGTTATGGACAAAAAAGACAAGCCATTGGCGAAAAATGTTGGGGTGTGTTTCCACACCAAGTGCTTGATCGCCAACACCCGCTCATGAGCGGCGTCAACACTTGTTTTGATGTACCGCATTCCCGTTTTAATGAAATTTCCAAAGCACAATTTGAAAAAGCGGGCGTTAAGATATTGGTCGACAGCGAAGTTGGTGCACACTTGTGCGTCAGTGAAGACTTGCTTAGAATTGTATTTTTCCAAGGGCATCCAGAATACGACACCATTAGCCTGCTAAAAGAATACAAACGTGAAGTAATTTCATTTTTAGATAAAGATAGAAAAGACTATCCGTCTTTTCCAAGCAATTATTTAAGTCCACAAAATAAAGCCATCTTAAACGAGTTTAAAACCAAATTACTCAGTGGTGAATTCAGTATAGGCGACTTCCCTGAAGCACTGATCAGCCAAACTTTAGGTAATACTTGGCATGACGCTACCAGCGGTATCATCAACAACTGGATCGGCTGTGTTTATCAAGTCACTCACGAAGACATTAATAAACCATTTATGGATGGCATTAACCCGAACGACCCGCTCAACTTAAAATAATGAGCTCAATTTCAAAACCACTATTACAGTGGTTTGATCAGCATGGGCGGCACTCCTTGCCCTGGCAAGCGAATTACAGCACTGGCGATTTACAGCAGTCCTCTGGAAGGAGTCCTCAAGGAGGACAGGGCAATCCGGCTAATATTTACCATGTTTGGCTTAGTGAAATTATGTTGCAACAAACGCAAGTCAGCACAGTGATCGATTATTTTAATAATTTTATTCACCACTTTCCAAGCTTGACAGCATTAGCTGATGCTAGTGAAGACAATGTTTTAGCGCAATGGGCTGGGCTGGGTTATTATGCTAGAGCGCGTAATCTACATAAAAGCGCAAAAATTATTATGCAGGATTATCAGGGGGTGTTTCCCGATAACATTGAACAAGTTGTGGCCTTGCCAGGCATTGGAGAATCAACGGCAGGTGCTATTTTATCCATTAGCCACAATCAAAATCATGCCATATTAGATGGCAACGTAAAGCGCGTATTGTCTCGATACCACCAAGTAAAAGGCCATTATGGTCAAGCTCAAACACTCAAACAGCTTTGGGTGCTAGCCAAACAACACACACCCAACACGCGTAATAATGATTACACTCAGGCCATTATGGATCTTGGTGCAACGCTGTGTACTCGCTCTAATCCAGACTGTAGCCGGTGCCCGGTTCAACAGGGGTGTCAGGCTTATCAACATAATACACAGGCTGAATACCCAAACCCTAAGCCAAAGAAAAATAAACCTAGCCGCTCAATTGCAATGCTAATTTATCAAAACAAACAGGGTCAGATCTATCTAGAAAAAAGGCCGTCCAAAGGTATTTGGGGTGGGCTATGGAGTTTTGTAGAATGTAAAGACAGTTCTCAAGATATTATGCGCACTATCCAACAGTTTGATGCAAGTGCTCACATCAATAAAATGCTTAAACCCATCAAGCATAGCTTTACTCACTACCATTTAATCATCAATCCTATTATTGTTGACTGCTTAGAACAAACCCACGGGTTTCAATCAATTAATCAACTAAAAGTCGGGGTGCCGACACCTGTGAATAAAATCTTGGCACAATTAGATTAAAATAGCCGTTATGCAACTTATTCGTGGCTTACACAATTTAAAAAATCATGCTGGTAGTGTTGTCACCATTGGCAACTTTGACGGCGTGCATGTCGGCCACGAGAAGATCATTCTAAGACTGGTCGAGTCAGCCAAAGCATTGGGGTTACCTTCAGTGCTTATCTCCTTTTCACCAACCCCTCAATGTTTTTTTGGTCGGGAACAAGCCACGCTAAGCAACTTTAAAGAAAAGCACCAACTGCTGTCTCGCCTTGGTGTGGACAAACATTTATTAATCTACTTTAATCAGGCTTTTGCTGATCTTAAGGCCAAAGACTTTATTCAACAAGTTTTATTGGATAAGCTCAACATGAAGCACTGTTTAATTGGCGATGATTTTCGCTTTGGAAAAAAACGACAAGGTGATTTAGGTCTGTTGCAAAGCCTATCAAAAACCAAAGGCTTTAGCGTAGAAAACACCCAGAGCGTACTGTGCAATGATTGCCGTGCAAGTAGCTCAGAAATTCGAACATTGCTCACCCGTGGCGATCTAGGCGCTGTCACGCAAATGCTGGGGCGTGAGTTTTCAATTTCAGGGAAAAATTATTCATGGACAACAAAAAGGGCGAACCATTGGCTTTCCTACCATCAATATCCCTATTAAACGAAAAATTAGCCCGGTTTTGGGTGTGTTTGCAACCACGGTTGAAATTCAAGGTTCAATTTTTCAAGGGGTGTGTAATATTGGCAATCGCCCAACGATTAATGGCAAAGAAATATTATTAGAAGTGTTTTTGTTTGATTTTGATCGTGATGTTTATGGGATTGAGGCCAAAGTTGTGTTTAAACACAAAATCAGAGATGAAGAAAAATTTGATAGTTTTGAAACACTAAAACAACAAATCGAGCTTGACACTCAACAGGCAAAAGCCTTCTTTAAAACCTAAGAAACCAATTTCCAACCCATCATTTTCCCTGCCATGAACGGCACAATGGTCGTATCGGCAAAAGGGTAGCTGTCAGGCACAACCCAATCTTGTTTTTTTAGGGTGATGGTTTCTGTATTGTGCGGCAGGCCGTAAAAATCAGCACCAAATATGGATGCAAAGCCTTCAAGTTTATCCAATGAATTTTGAGATTCAAACGCGCTCGCGTATAGCTCGATCGCACAATGTGCACTGAGAATACCGGCACAACCACAGCTTGATTCTTTATCCGTTTTTGCGTGTGGTGCTGAATCTGTACCCAAGAAAAACTTAGTATTGCCACTTGTGGCCGCAGACAACAGCGCTTTTTGGTGTGGGTTTTCTCGCTTTAAAATTGGCAAGCAAAAATAATGTGGCTTGATACCACCCACCAACATATCGTTACGATTTGCCAGCAAATGGTGCGGGGTTATCGTCGCAGCAATGTTTTCACCTGCAGACAAAACAAAATCAACGGCGTCTTTGGTGGTGATGTGCTCAAATACAATTTTCAATTCAGGAAAATCTTGAGCAACCTGGATCAATACCCGTTCAATAAAAACCGCTTCTCGGTCAAAGATATCAATCATCGGGTCGGTTACTTCGCCGTGCACCAACAAGGGCATGCCCAGATTTTGCATGGCTTCTAGAGCCGGATAAATATTGATGATATCGGTTACACCACTTTCAGAATTAGTGGTGACCCCAGCCGGATAAAGCTTGGCCGCCACGACTAAACCACCGTCAACAGCTGCTTGGATTTGTTCTGGCGTGGTGTTGTCTGTTAGGTATAAAACCATCAGCGGTGTGAAATTGGTGTCTGCTGGCAGGGCATTCATAATTTCTTGATGGTACTGCTGTGCTTGGCCAGCATCACTAACGGGTGGCGTTAAATTAGGCATGATAATGGCTCTGCCCATTTGTGCAGCGGTCATACCAATTATTGATTTTAGTGCTTCGCCCGATCGTACGTGCACATGCCAATCGTCCGGTCGAATTATTTCAAGCTGCATAGGTTGCCCCCAATACTCTCGGGCCTTTAGCGCCAGTAACTAAAGGCAAGCTTGAAGTCTTGCCTTCTAACGTTTGTTTAGCAAAAAACCCAAAAGCAGCTGCCTCAACGTAATCAACGTGTATGCCCAAATCGTTAGTAGTCATCATCTCGCTGTGTGGATTTAAGTAAGCCAAACGCTCAGCTAAAAACAAATTATGAACGCCACCGCCACACAAATAAACATCGGCCCCCTCGGGGATGTGTTTGCTAATACTCATGGCTGTTAATTCTACCAAAGTTCTTTGTACATCAGCATCGGTCTCATCGCCTGTTAAATAAGACTTCAGCCAATCTAGGTTGAAATATTCTGGCCCAGTGCTTTTGGGTGGGGTTTTTTGAAAATAATCATCAGCCAATAAAGTTTTTAACAAATGTTCGTCAACCAAACCTGAGCGTGCCCACACACCTTCCCTATCATAATCCACTTGTTTGGATCTTTTGATCCAGTTGTCTAGTAGGGTATTTGCAGGCCCTGTATCAAAGCCTATTACTGCGTCTGAGAAAACTTGCGTGATGTTAGCAATACCGCCTAAATTAATCACTACTCCGTCTTTACCATTTAGCAAATACTGATGATACATTGGTGTGAGTGGTGCGCCCTGACCAGAAGCAGCAACATCGCTCATACGAAAATCACTCACAACCGAAATATTTGTACGCTCAGCTATAATTGCACCGTGCCCAATTTGCATGGAGTATTTACCGCCTTGATGAAAAATGGTTTGCCCGTGCGAGCCAATTGCCTTAATGTCTGTGGCACGAGCATTTGCACCCACTAATAAGGCCTTTGTTGCATCGGAAAAAAATTGTGCCACTTGCACGTCAATGTTTGCTAAATTTTCTAAACTGGTTTGTTCGCTTTGAGTAAGCGTTCTCAGCTTCTGTTTAAGTTCTTCTGTATAAGGCAAGTAAGTTTGTGCTAACAGCTTGGTGGCACTTGCATCAATAATTACCGCATCAACACCGTCCAAACTAGTGCCTGACATTAGGCCAATATATAGGTTATCTTTTGCCATTAATAAAGTTAAAAAACATTATGCTTTGCCGTGACATTGTTTGTATTTTTTGCCCGACCCACAAGGACAAGGATCATTGCGTCCTACTTTTTCTTGCTCTCTTGTATAAGTTTGTTGCTGAACTGGATCCACTTCAGCACCATCAGTAGCTGTTGTGTCAACTTGCTCATTTTGTATCTGTTCGCCTGCACCACTGTGTGTCGCTTGCGCATCCTCATTATTTTGCTGCTCAACGTCATTAGCATTGGTGTCTTCATTGATGGCTACACTCGAAAGCGATTTAACAATTTCAATATTAATGGTGTCTAAAAGTGATTCAAACATAGCAAACGACTCACGTTTGTATTCTTGGGTTGGGTTTTTTTGTGCATAACCCCGTAAATTAACACTTTGACGTAAATAATCCATTGACGCTAGGTGGTCCTTCCAATAATGATCAAGTGTCTGCAACATGACTGCCTTCTCAAAACCTCGCATTGGCTCTGAGCCCACCATGTCTTCTTTATGATCACATATTGCGCTCAATCCGTGAATAATTCTATCCTCAAGCTCGTCGACATCAACTCCATCGTCTAGCCATTGCTGCAAAGGAAACTCTGCTGAATAATCCGATTTTAAAGCGTTATTAAGTCCTTCAACGTCCCAATCTTCTTCAGCTTGATCGGCAGAAATATAACCAACAAACAAATCTCCAATAACACTTTCCCTAATAGCGATAAAACGATCTCGCACATCATCAACACTCATAAGCTCGTCGCGTAATTGATAAATAACCTTTCTTTGGTCGTTAGCAACGTCATCATATTCCAGCAAGTGTTTGCGCGCATCGTAGTTCATGCCTTCTACTTTTTTTCTGTGCGTTTTCAATGGCACGATTGATCATCTTATGTTCAATGGCTTCACCTTTTTCCATGCCTAATCGTTGCATCATGGCAGCCATTTTTTCACTGGCAAAAATACGCATTAAATTGTCTTCTAGCGATAAGTAAAAACGTGTTGAACCTACGTCGCCTTGGCGACCAGAACGACCACGCAATTGATTGTCTACCCGACGAGACTCGTTGCGCTCAGTGCCAACAATGTGCAAACCGCCGGCTTTAATTACCAATTCATGTTGTTTTTGCCATTCTTGTTTTTGAGTATCATCAGCATCTTCTTGTAATTTACCACCTAAAACAATGTCTGTACCACGTCCTGCCATGTTGGTGGCGATCGTTACAGACCTTATTGCGCCGGCATTGGCAATAATGGTTGCTTCTCTCTCGTGCTGTTTGGCGTTTAATACTTCGTGTTTAATTTTATTTTTATTAAGCAGGCTAGAAATCAACTCTGAGTTTTCAATAGTACTGGTGCCAACTAACACTGGTTGGCCTGTTTTTTGGCAGTTTGCTACGTCATTAGCAATGGCTTCAAACTTTTCTTCCGTGGTCAAATAAATTTGGTCCGACTTATCGTTACGTGCTGAAGGCTTGTTGGGCGGAACCATTACACATTCCAAGCCGTAAATGTCTTGAAATTCTACCGCTTCAGTGTCTGCCGTTCCTGTCATGCCTGAAAGGGTTGAATAAAGTCTAAAATAATTTTGAAAAGTAATGGAGGCGAGGGTCTGATTTTCTTTTTTAATACTAACCCCTTCTTTGGCCTCAATGGCTTGATGCAGACCCTCTGACCAACGACGACCCGGCATGGTCCTACCTGTAAATTCATCCACAATAACCACTTCATCATCTTGCACAATATAATGGTCGTCCTTGTGGAATAAAATATGAGCCCTAAGTGCTGAATTTAAATGTTGCATAAGCAAAATATTACTGGCATCGTACAAACTAGCACCTTCAGTTAATGCGCCTGCTTTAATCAACAACTGTTCCGCTTTTGCATGACCGTCATCAGTCAAAAAAACTTGCTTGTGTTTTTCATCAACCGTGTAGTCGCCTGCCACTTCAACCACAACCTCCTTGCCTTCACCGCTTTCAGTTTGCTTGGTAAAGTTAGGAATCATTTTATTAATTGCTTGATAAACAGCTGAATAGTCGTCCGCTGGGCCAGAAATAATAAGTGGCGTCCTGGCTTCATCGATCAAAATCGAGTCAACCTCATCAATAATGGCAAAATTAAGTTCGCGTTGTACTTTTTGTTCGGTGGTAAAAGCCATGTTATCTCGAAGATAATCAAAACCCAATTCGTTGTTGGTTGCATAAACAACGTCACAAGCATAGGCTGCTTGTTTCTCTTCCGGCGGCATACTGGAAACAACAACGCCAACACTTAAACCTAAAAAATTAAACACCTTGCCCATCCACTGCGCATCACGGGCTGCAAGATAATCGTTCACAGTAATCACATGCACGCCCTTACCATTAAGCGCATTAAGATAAGCGGTCAATGTTGCTACAAGAGTTTTTCCCTCTCCAGTGCCCATCTCAGCAATGTTGCCTGCATTAAGAACCATACCACCGATTAGCTGAACGTCATGATGCCTGAGACCTATGACTCTTTTACTTGCTTCTCTCGTCACAGCAAAAGCTTCTATCAACAAAGCATCGAGTGTTTCTTGGTTGTTAAGCCTGTCTTTAAAAAAAATTTGTTTTTGCACTTAGCTCTTCATCGCTTAATGCTTGTAAACTAGATTCAAGATCATTAATTTGCTCAACGGTCTTATAAAGTTTCTTTATTAAACGATCATTGCGAGAACCAACAATTTTAGCAATGAATTTATTTATAATGCTCATTAGTAATTAGTTATGATAAAACGGTTTGTAAAAATAGGCTTATTTTCTCACATATGTCAAACAAAACAACAACAAACCTTGCTAATTTTTCCCCTAAAGGGAAGTTAGGTCAATTATTTGCCAAAGGAAGGGCTTATAATCACATCAACAGTCAGTTAGAAGAGTTGTTGCCCGACTCTTTAAAGGCGCTTTCTCTGTGCGTTGTTAACAATAACACCGCCACCTTTATCACTAACAATCAAGCCGTGGCTTTTCGCGCTCAAAAACAATGTTCTGAATTAGTTACTATTTTACAAAGGCTGGATGGCTTGTCACACATACAAGAAATAAGAATTAAGGTCGATTTTAAATAATATTAAAATAATTCTCTATTATTATAAAGCTTATATACATTATAATTATTGGGTTTTAAATTTCATATTTAAGCAATCTCTATTCAAACAATAAGGACTCTACACTAATGTCAGAACAAGAAATAGACCTAAAAAAAAGACGCTTCTTAACAAACGCAACTAGTGTTGTTGGTGCAGTAGGTGTTGGCTTTGTAGCGTGGCCATTTTTATCGTCATGGATGCCTTCAGCAAGAGCAAAGGCAGCCGGTGCACCTGTTGATGTTGATATTACTAAATTAGAAGCAGGACAGCTGGTTCGTGTACTTTGGAGAAAAAAACCCGTTTGGATTTTTAGGCGTGATGCCACTACCATTGCTAACTTAAAAACGTTAGACAGTGAGTTAGCAGACCCTAACAACGAAGAAAATCAACAGCCCGCTTACGCTAAAAATACGCATCGCTCAATCAAAGCAGAAGTGGCGGTTATTGTTGGTGTTTGTACACATTTAGGTTGTTCGCCGACTTATCGCCCAGAATTGGGTGCGGCCGATTTAGGTGGCGATTCTTGGAAAGGTGGTTTTTACTGCCCGTGTCACGGTTCGAAGTTTGACTTAGCCGGTCGTGTTTACGCAGGTGTTCCAGCACCAACTAATTTAATTATACCGCCGTATCATTTTGTATCTGATTCGTTGATTCGAATTGGTGTTGACCCAAAAGCATCTTAGGAGAAAACCATGGATAACAATAAAAACTGGATCGATCAAAGATTCCCACTAACCAAGGTTTGGAACGAGCACCTCGCTGAATATTACACACCTAGAAACTTCAATTTTTGGTACTTCTTTGGTTCACTGGCCATATTGGTATTGGTAATGCAGCTGATTACTGGTATTTTCTTAACCATGCACTTTAAGCCCGATTCTGCCAATGCCTTTGCATCCGTTGAATACATCATGCGTGATGTTGATTGGGGCTGGCTAATTCGCTACATGCACTCCACAGGAGCGTCAGCATTCTTTGTAGTAATTTATTTACACATGTATCGTGCGATGCTTTATGGCTCATACAAAGCGCCTCGTGAACTTATTTGGATACTAGGCATGGTGCTTTATATTGCGCTGATGGCCGAAGCCTTTATGGGCTACGTACTGCCTTGGGGGCAAATGTCTTACTGGGGAGCTCAGGTCATTATTTCATTGTTTGGCTCAGTGCCCGTTATTGGCCCGGACCTACTAACTTGGATTTTAGGCGACTACGCTGTCGGTGACCCAGCATTAAACCGCTTTTTCTCACTACACGTCATTGCTCTTCCATTAATCCTTGTTATTTTAGTGTTTTTGCACATTGTTGCCCTTCACACGGTTGGCTCTAACAACCCTGACGGCATTGAAATTAAAAAGAACAAAGACAAAAACGGAATTCCAAAAGACGGTATTCCTTTCCATCCGTACTACAGCGTTAAAGACATTGTTGGTGTGGTGGTGTTCTTAATGATATTCTCGGCTATACTGTTCTTCTCTCCGGCTTTAAACGGCTACTTCTTAGAGCATGCAAACTTTGTTGAAGCCAATCCACTAAAAACACCTGATCACATTGCACCGCTTTGGTACTTAACACCTTTCTACTCGGTATTAAGGGCGATTCCACCAATGTTTGGCTCTCAGTTCCCAGGCGTGGTAGGTATGTTTGCAGCCTTGCTTATTCTGATTGCTTTGCCGTGGCTAGACCGCTCTAAAGTAAAGTCAATTCGTTATCGCTCATGGCCTTACAAAATAGCCTTAGGCGTGTTTGTAGTTAGCTTTATAGTGCTTGGCTACTTAGGTATGCAACCAGTAACGCCTGTCAACGCATTTTTAGCACGCGTATTTACAGTAACCTACTTTGGTTTCTTTATTCTAATGCCTTGGTTTACTTCCGTCGGAAAAACCAAGGAAGTGCCAGCGAGGTTAACGGAGTAATATGATGAAAAAAATATTAAACACAGTAACGGCCACTTTAGTTAGTACAGTCATTTCATTCAACGTGTTTGCAGTAGCAAGTGTCGAGCTAGACCAAGCCAATACAGACATTACCGATAAAAAGTCTTTGCAAAATGGTGCAAGACTCTTTATGAACTATTGCGCCGGTTGTCATTCAATTAAATTTATGCGTTACAATCGAATTGGCAAAGACCTAGACATCGCTGATGAAGACATTGAGAAAAATTTTATTTTTGGCAATGAAAAAATAGGCTCTCCAATCACCTCTGCAATGTCTGTTGAAGGCGCGGCAAAGTGGTTTGGCACAACACCGCCAGACTTGTCGCTTGTTTCTCGCTCTAAAGGAGTAGATTGGATTTACACTTATTTGCGAGGCTTCTACAAAGACGAAGAGCGTATTTTTGGCGTCAATAATCACGTATTGGAAAATGCCTCTATGCCTGATGTTTTATGGTCGTTAAAGCAGAACAAATCTAGCGAAGCCTTTGATCAAGACGTTAGAGACATTACTAATTTCTTAGATTACGTTGGCGAGCCTGCTAAACTAATCAGGACTGAACTTGGCTACAAAGTACTTGGGTTTTTGTTTATTTTATTCATTCTTTCTTATTTACTGAAAAAAGAATATTGGAAAGATGTTAAATACGGCAAATGGCGCGCAAAAGACTAATTTCTGATACAATCTCGCTCAATCATTTAACAATGCTTTTTTTTAAAAATTTAAGAGTTGTTGTTTTTTAATTTTTTAAGGACAAAAAAACCATTATGTTAATCAAACCTAATCCAGCATCAACTACCCTATACTCTTCTCCGCAAGAAATGGAATCACATGCAGTACGCTTTATCATGGCTGAAAAGAACATTGAAAGAGAAGTTATTAATTTAAAAATTAATGAAATGCCTGAAGAGATTTTAGAATTAAATCCGTGCCAAGCTCTCCCTACTTTGTTTGATCGTGGCATGGTGCTATACGACTTATCAGTCATTATGGAGTACTTGGACGATCGTTTTCCGTTCCCACCTTTACTGCCAATAGATCCAATTGAAAAGGCTGAAAAAAGATTATTAATTTTTAGATTTACTAGAGCTGAAAACTGCTGGTATGAACTGGTTAACACCATTGAAACTGGCAATAAAAAAACAGCCGATGAAGCCCGTAAAACCTTATCAAGCAACTTAATTGAGTTAATTCCTTTGTTTGCCTATCAAACTTATTTTAAAAGCGATGACATGAGTATTGTTGATGCTTGTTTGGCTCCAATTTTATGGCGCTTAAAAAAACTAAACATTGATTTAGGTGCGAAAAAAGCTAAACCGATTCATGATTACGCTAATCGATTATTCGCAAAAGACAGCTTTAAAGAAAGCTTGACTGACTGCGAAAAAGAATACAACTAACGCCTCGCTCACCAGTGGCTCCGGTAGCGCCCTATCTAATACGTGCCTATCATCAATGGATGGAAGACTCTGATCTCACTCCCCATGTTTTGGTGGATTGTACAAAAGAAGGGGTTGTGGTGCCCAAACCTTATATTCAACAAGGGAAAATCGTTCTAAACATTAGCACCAATGCAGCTAGCGATCTAGTTATTGACAACCAATCAATCTCATTTAAAGCCAGATTTAATAATAAATCTCAAGAAGTTTATGTACCCATAAATGCAGTTTTAAGCATCTATGCTGGAGAAAATGGCGAAGGCATGTTTTTTGAAAATGAAGAAGACTCTCAAGCAGAGCAAGATCCTAACAAGCCAAATTTAACCTTGTTGGATTAAAAGCCTAACTTTGTTGAAAAATTCAGCAACATTATTCCGATTGAAAGTCACAACAGAGGTATCTGTATATTGGGAAATTGCTTGTGCATTTTCCAAAGAGTTCGATTTGATTTGATTTAAAACAAGCATCAATACTTTTAGGTTTTGATCTTTAGCAGCTTGCAGACAAAGCAAGGCCTGATTAATGGCACCCAGCTCATCCTTAACCACCAACACCAAAGGAAGGTTTAAGGTTTTTGCTAAATCACTATTGAGCAACTGCTTGGCAATAGGGGAATACAAGCCACCCGCACCTTCAATGACAACAAAATCTTCGATATTAACGGGCTGTGATGCAACAACCAAATCGTCTAATGTAATATTAACACCCTGATCGTTACTTGCTTTTTCGCCACTAACACAAGCTTCAAATTGAAACTTGCAAACTTCTTCAATTTGTTCTGAGTGAGCACAAGCGTTATTTAATAAAGTCGCGTCTTTTGGTACTAAGCCTTGAGGTGTTTTTATACAGTCGCTTTCAATAGGCTTCCTGGCTACAACTCGATATCTAGAGTTGAGCGCTTGGATAATGTAATTGGCGACAAACGTTTTACCAACATCGGTGCCACTACCGCTAACAAACAATCCTTTCATGGTTAATAATTTTAACAGCAAAAATGTATAATACTACCCATGCATAACAACTTGAAAACCAAATTCTGTGGAATGTCATTAGACTCACCGATTGTTTTACTTTCTGGTTGTGTTGGGTTTGGCGAGGAATACACGCGCATTCAAGGTTTTTCTAACACTGATGTTGGTGCCATTTGCCTCAAAGGAACCACCTTAGAGCCTCGTCTTGGCAATATTCCACACAGAGTTACAGAGACCCCTAGCGGTATGATTAACGCCATTGGTTTGCAAAATCCGGGCACCGATGTGGTGATTAACGACATTATGCCAAACCTGGACAAAACTGAAACTCGATTTATTATTAACATTTCTGGCTCTTCAGTTGAAGAATACGGGGAAATCGCCAAACGTTTTGATGACACTGATATTGATGCTATTGAAATCAACATTTCCTGTCCGAACGTTAAAGAAGGCGGTGTTGCTTTTGGCAATGATCCTGACATGTCTTACCGTGTGGTTGAAATCTGCCGTAAAAACACCACCAAGGCGCTAATTACCAAACTCTCACCCAATCAAACTGATATTGCTCATAGCGCTCAACGCTGCATTGATGCAGGCACCGATGGTCTGGCCGTTATCAATACACTGATGGGTATGGCCATTGATACCCAGTCTCGCATGCCTATTATTGGCAACAACCAAGGCGGCTTGTCAGGCCCGGCCATTAAGCCGATTGCACTATTAAAAGTACACCAAGTCTATCAGGTGAGTAAACACCACAATGTACCCATTATTGGTCAAGGGGGCATCACCACGGTTAATGATGCGCTAGAATTTATCATTGCTGGTAGCGCAACGGTTGGTATTGGCACTGCATTGTTTTACGACCCGCTGGTGTGCAATAAAATTAATGATGGCATTAGTCAATACCTAATTGACAACAAACTAAACAGCATTGACGAGCTAGTTGGCACCTTAACGCTTAATTCAGCAATATCACAGTGTGACATCGATACAGATAAATAAATAAAAGCCTTATGAATTCAGAATACAATGCTCAAACCATTGAGCAGCAAGCGCAACAATATTGGCTGGACAATCAATCTTTTGAAGTTGTTGAAGACAATGACAAAGAAAAATTTTATTGCCTATCGATGTTTCCCTACCCTTCGGGACGCCTACACATGGGCCATGTGCGCAACTACAGTATTGGCGATGTTATTTCTCGTTATCAAAAAATGCAGGGAAAAAACGTCATGCAACCGATTGGCTGGGATGCATTTGGCCTACCGGCAGAAAACGCCGCCTTAAAAAACAAAGTCGCCCCTGCTAAATGGACCTATGAAAACATCAACTACATGAAAAACCAGTTGATTGAGTTAGGCTTTGGTTACGATTGGTCGCGTGAAATTGCCACCTGTCATCCAAAATACTATCGCTGGGAACAGTGGCTTTTTGTTAAATTATTTGAAAAAGGCTTGGTTTATAAGAAAAATGCCATTGTTAATTGGGACCCGGTTGACCAAACCGTATTGGCCAACGAGCAAGTAATTGACGGGCGTGGTTGGCGCTCAGACGCACTGATTGAGAAAAAAGAAATATCGCAATGGTTTATGCGTATTACGGATTACGCAGACGAGCTACTCAGCTCGCTAGATGAGCTTGATGGTTGGCCAGAAGCGGTAAAAACCATGCAAAAAAATTGGATTGGAAAATCCGTTGGCCTGGAAATTGACTTCACTCGAAACGATAACGACGCACTCAGAGTCTACACCACACGCCCAGACACACTCATGGGTGTGACTTATTTAGCCGTTGCTGCCGAACACCCTTTAGCGCTCGAAGCAGGCAAAAATAATACAGCTGTACAGGTTTTTATTGAAGAATGCAAAACCATGGAGACCACAGAGGCCGCCATGGAAACCATGGAGAAGAAAGGTGTTGATTCTGGCTTAAAGTGTACGCACCCAATCACCGGCGAAGCCGTACCAATCTGGATCGCCAACTTTGTACTCATGGGCTATGGTACGGGTGCGGTCATGAGTGTGCCTGCACATGATGAACGTGACTACGATTTTGCTAAAAAATATGGCATTGAAATCAAACAAGTTATTAATGAAAAAGAGAGTGTCGATAAAAGTGCAACTACCACCAAAGGCATTCTGTTTAACTCAGGTGAGTTTGATGGAATGGATTTCAATAAAGCGTTTGAAGCGATTGCAAGCACACTCACCAACAATAACTTAGGCGAGAAAAAGACCAACTTCCGTTTGCGTGATTGGGGTGTTTCGCGTCAGCGCTACTGGGGTTGTCCTATTCCAATTGTAAACTGCCCAAGCTGTGGCTCGGTTGCTGTGCCAGAAGTCGATCTGCCTATTAAGCTACCTGAAGACGTTGAGTTTGACGAGGCTGGCGGATCACCCATTAAAAAAATGCCAGAATTTTACGAGACCAGCTGTCCAAAATGTGGTGGCAAAGCTGAACGTGAAACTGATACGTTTGATACTTTTTTTGAATCTTCTTGGTACTTTGCTCGTTACGCTAGCAAAGACAACGAAACAGCCATGCTTGATGATCGTGCTGATTATTGGTTGGCCAATGGTGGTGTTGATCAATACATTGGTGGCATCGAGCATGCCATTCTACACTTACTGTATGCGCGATTCTTTAACAAACTATTGCGTGATGAAGGTTTAATAAAATATAACGAGCCTTTTAAAAACTTACTAACACAAGGCATGGTGCTTAAAGATGGTACCAAAATGAGCAAGTCAAAAGGTAATACAGTTGACCCTCAAGAAATGATTGCCAAATACGGTGCCGATACGGTTCGTCTGTTTATTTTATTCGCCGCACCACCAACGCAGGACTTAGAATGGATTGACTCAGGCCTAGAGGGTTCACATCGATTTGTTAATAAAATTTATCGTCTAGTGGTTGGCTTTGTTGAAGACGCTAAATCAAACACGATTGGCAAGTTATCGACAAATAATCTCAACAAAGAACAAAAATCCATACGCCAAAAAACCCATCAAACACTAAATAAGATTACAGACGACATGTCACGCAGACACTCCTTTAACACGGCAATTGCCGCCTTAATGGAGCTCAGCAACGCCTTGACTAAATTCACAGCTACTGACGAACAATCAATGGCAGTGCGTGCTGAATCTATTGGTATTATCCTTAAATCACTCAGCCCAATCACACCGCACATTTGCCATTACTTGTGGCGTGCACTGGGCAATGAAACTGCCATTATTAACGAAACCTGGCCAAGTGTTGACGAAGCAGCGCTAGCACAAGACGAGGTGCAAATCATTGTTCAGGTGAATGGTAAGTTGCGCGCAAAACTCATGTTGAGCGCTGACACGGACAAAACCCAAGTAGAAGCCCAAGCCTTAGCCGATGAAAATGTGGTTAAATTTACTGAAGGAAAAACCGTGGTTAAGGTAATTGTCGTGCCAAACAAACTGGTTAATATTGTTGTTAAGTAGCGCTTAAATCAGTACCGACAACCCTAAACCAATGGCTGCACAAGTAGCAATCACACTCATAATTCCAATTTTGAATCGAAACAAAGCAACAAAAGCTGCGACGCCAATTAAGGTTGCGATCAAATCTAAATCACCACCGTTTGGCCACAAAACATTCTGAGCAAAGAACACCGCTAGATTAATAATAACACCAACTACTGCAGCAGTTACCGCTGAAAGTGGTGCGCTAAATTTAAGGTCTCCTCTAGTCGCCTCAACCCCCGGACCACCTAAAAAGATAAACAAAAACGATGGTAAGAAGGTAAACAAGGTGGCGACCGATGCACCGGCAAAACCCGCCAATAACAAAGCATCTGGGCCAAAAATTTCTTTCGTCCACGCACCCACAAAGCCCACAAACGCCACCACCATAATCAGCGGCCCTGGGGTGGTTTCACCCAGCGCCAAACCATCCATCATCTGTGTACTGGTTAACCAGGCGTATTGATCAACACCGCCCTGATAAATATAAGGCAATACCGCATAAGCACCGCCAAACGTTACCATGGCCGCTTTGGTGAAAAATTCACCCATGTCGTGTAACACCGGATCATTCAACAAACTCATAATCGACACACCAATAGCAACACCAACGAATGCAAAACCAATAAAACGAGACCATTTAAATTTAGCGTGATCAGGCACAGGTGTGTTGTCATCAATTAAAGCTGGGCCATAACTGTCTTTGCCATCGCCATGATGGGAACCCGTTGTAAAAGTTTCTGGTGAAAACTTAGCACCCAAAAACCCAACTAAAGCCGCACTTAACACAATATAAGGAAAAGGTACTTTTAGTGCAAATATCGCAATAAATGCCAACACTGAGAGCGCTCTTAACACATTGTTCGATAAAGCTTTAGAGCCAATACGATAAGCTGCAAATAAAACAATTGCCGTCACTGCTGGCTTAATGCCATACAAAATACCCGATACCGCACCAACATCACCATAGGTTAAATAAACCCAGGTCAGTGCGCTCAAAATAAACAAAGAGGGTAGTACAAACAGCACGCCAGCAACAACGCCACCTCTAACACCAAACATTAGCCAGCCAATATAAGTGGCTAGTTGTTGTGCTTCAGGGCCCGGCAATACCATGGTGTAATTAAGTGCGTGTAAAAATCGATGCTCAGAAATCCAGCGACGCTTTTCCACCAACTCTTGGTGCATCATCGATATTTGCCCAGCAGGACCACCAAAACTAATAAAGCCCAGCTTTAGCCAGTAAACAAAAAATTCTAAAAAACTGGGTGCTTTAGGTTGTTCTTGCATGGTTTTTCCTCAATAAAAAAACCTTGCCAACCTCTACAAACCGTCTGTAGAAATCAACAAGGTTAAAATAAACACAACTTACTTACTGGTCATTAGCCCGTCAATAATCGGTGTTAACATAATGTCCATTACATCCACCATAAAGCTGCCCTTGTATACCAATGTAGTGTCATTTTGTAAAAATGCCATTGCTTCTACAGGTAGTTGGTCGGCCACGGCTTGTAAATCAACATCGTCGATACGAACTGTTGTTACCACTAGAGAATCTTCTGGTGAAGGCACTGCTTGACCGCTAAATGGGTTAGAGGTGTCTACCAAAGGAATACGATGGAAATTAATGTGTGTGTTATCAAACTGCGGTGTAATAAATTCAACGTAATCTTGCATACGGTCTAGGATAATTTCAGTCACTTGCTCTGGCGTATAAGGACGCTCAGAAGTATCACGATGAATTTTTTGAATCCACTCAATATTAACCGCCGGCACCACGCCAACTAACAAGTCTACCTGACCCGCAACATCGGCATTATCAGTCTTTACACCACCATGAAGCCCCTCATAAAACATAATATCAGTGTCTGCTTCAATGTCTTCCCAAGGGGTAAACTGACCAGGATTAAGATCAGTACCTAAGCGAGCGTTGTGTTCAACCGCCTCTTCGTCTGAGTGAATGTAATAACGTTTTTGACCAGTACCATCTTCACCGTATTGCTTAAACAACGCTTCTAACTTATCAAAATGATTGGCGTTTTCTGCAAAGTGGGTTAGTACTTTACCTGCTGCTCGAGATTTACCCACCTCAATCTTCATATCAGCACGTTCAAATTTGTGGAAACTGTCGCCTTCTACCACACAAACATTGAGATTTTTCTGGTCGAAAATCTTCTCAAACGCTTTTTTTACGAAAGTTGTGCCAGCACCTGATGAGCCGGTAACTGAAACGACAGGGTGTTTAGTTGACATAATGTAACTCCTTGTTAAATATTAATGGTGTGTTAAAAATCTAGATTATCAACTGACAAAGCATTTTCTTCAATAAAGTTTCTTCTTGGCTCAACCTCATCACCCATTAAAGTTGAGAAAACTTCATCGGCTGTAATTGCATCTTCAATTTTAACCTTAAGCATAATTCTGTTTTCTGGATCCATGGTGGTTTCCCAAAGCTGTTCTGGATTCATCTCTCCTAGGCCTTTATAGCGCTGGAAGCTCTGACCTTTTTTAGCGTCATCAATTAAAAATTTAACCACTTGTGTAAAGTTTTTAACCTTAACTTCTTTGCCTTTTTTCTCAACGTAAGACTCATCGTTAATAACACTCTCAGTGGATTCTGAGAATTTTTTAATGGTTTGATAATCAGCCGAATCAAAGAAGGCTTGGCTCAAATGATCAATATCGGTATCAACACCATACACGGATAGTGTGTGTTCAATCTCTTTGGTTTTAATGTTAAAAACTACAGTGTGGTTTTGTGCTGGAGACAGATCTTGCGCTAATAGCTGCTCCAACTGTTTGCACCAAGCTTTTACTTTTTTAACGTCTTTTAAGTTGCTAAGTGGTGTTGAGCTTGAAATAGCACGCAACAGAACTGAATTAAATTTCTTTGATAAACGCTCAATAATGGTGTTAATTTGATAATAATCCTTAACAGCAGATTCTAAGGCTATGCCTGAAATTGCTGGTGCCTCAGGATTGGAAAACAAGTGCGCTTCGTTGACAGCCTCTTGCAGCAAGTAATCACTCAATTCTTGATCGTCTTTTAAGTAACGCTCTTGCTTGCCTTTTTTAATTTTATACAAAGGAGGTTGTGCAATATACAGATAGCCGTTTTCCACCAATTCTGGCAGGTAACGATAAAAGAAAGTTAACAACAGTGTGCGAATATGCGCACCATCCACATCCGCATCGGTCATGATGACAATTTTGTGGTAACGAAGTTTTTCAATGTCGTATTCTTCTTTGCCGATACCGCAACCCAACGCAGTAATTAAAGTGCCCACTTCCTGAGAAGAAAGCATTTTTTCAAATCGAGCTTTTTCAACGTTTAAAATTTTACCCTTGAGTGGCAAAATAGCTTGCGTGCGTCGATCGCGTCCCTGTTTGGCAGAGCCACCTGCTGAATCACCCTCTACAAGGAATATTTCTGACTCAGCTGGATCTTTGGTTTGACAATCGCTCAATTTTCCCGGTAAGCCGGCGATATCAAGTGCCCCCTTACGACGGGTCATCTCTCTGGCTTTTCGCGCCGCATCACGTGCTCGTGAAGCGTCTAAAATCTTACCCACAATGATTTTTGCTTCATTTGGATTTTCTAATAAATACTCGCCTAGCTTTTCATTCAATGCAGACTCTACCGGTGCGCGAACTTCTGACGATACTAGCTTGTCTTTAGTTTGTGATGAGAATTTAGGATCGGGTACTTTGACTGAAACAATAGCGGTCAATCCCTCACGTGTGTCTTCACCCGTAATCGAAACCTTTTCTTTCTTGGCCATTCCCGAATTATCAATATAATTGTTTAATGTTCGAGTTAACGCACCTCTAAAACCAGCCAAATGCGCACCACCGTCTCGTTGAGGAATGTTATTAGTAAAGCAATAAATACTCTCTTGATAGGCATCACTCCATTGCAAGGCAGCGTCAATCACAATGTTATTACGCTCGACTGAAATGGTGATAATGTCATTATGAATTGGGTTTTTAGATTTGTTTAAATGTTCGACAAACGCCCTAATACCACCTTCGTATTTAAAAATATCTTTGCGTTCTGTTGATAACTCTTCAATTTCAATGTGAACACCTGAATTTAAAAATGATAATTCACGTACGCGATTGGCCAATGTATCGTATTTAAATTCAGTAATGGCAAACACGTCTGCACTGGGTTTAAAATGAATAACAGTGCCTTTGGCATCGGTTTTACCGGTAGCTTTCATTGGCTCAACAGGAACACCCATCTTGTAACTTTGCTCGTGAACTTCGCCATTGCGATACACGGTTAAATGCACAAATTCACTTAATGCATTAACAACGGACACACCCACACCGTGCAAACCGCCAGACACTTTATAAGAATCGTCGTCAAATTTACCGCCCGCATGAAGAATGGTCATTATCACTTCAGCAGCAGAAACACCCTCTTCAGGATGAATATCGACTGGAATACCTCGACCATCATCACTCACAGAAACTGAATTATCTTCATGGATGGTAATTTTAATTTTAGAACAATGGCCAGCTAACGCTTCGTCAATTGCGTTGTCAACCACTTCAAATACCATGTGATGCAAACCCGAGCCATCGTCAGTATCACCAATGTACATTCCTGGGCGCTTTCTAACGGCGTCAAGCCCTTTTAAAACTTTAATATTGGAGGCTTGATATTCTTGAGATTGATCTTGCGACATAGGCAGCTGAAAAAAATAAATTTATTATACCACGCAAACATTATTTCACACCTTTTCATCAAGGTTTTTTGTTATTATTTATCGGTGTTAATTTTGTTGTTTTTAAAGGAATAAAATAGATTTTGTTGTAATTTTACAACCGCTAATTTACTGATTTTATAATGCCATTATTAATCTCAAAAAACAGTATTATCAATATGACTAACTAACGGTAAATGGTTACCAATATCAGTCATGAAGGTTTGTACATTTAAAAGCGTTAAGATATTGCAAAATAGTATTGATTTTTTTACGATCCAATTCAGATGAAATATCGTCAATTAAAACTACTGGATTTACACCTTGATTGGTTAACATTAATACCTGAGTAAGCCAAAAAATAATAGAAAGGGTTTTTTGCTCCCCCCTTGATAAAAAACATTCGTTTTTATTATTTAATGAAAAATTAATACTGGCCTTATGGGGGCCGTAATTTAAATAATTAGCCTTTAATAAGGATTGAATATTTTTAGACAGATAACGGTAGATGCTTTGTTCGTCTAATTCATCAACTTCTTTTGGCCATCCAGAATAAAATTGATAATCAAAAGTATCAATTAAATCAAAGGACGTTAGTAATTGCTGTAAATCTTTCGATTTGGCTGTTTTTTTAAGTTGTTTAATGTACTCGACTCTGTTTTTATTAATTATTTTTGCTGTTTTTTGCCAACTCTAAAAACCAAAAATCCAATTCATTAATTTTATTATTAAACAGTAAAACATTGATATTTTTTAAAATTTTATTGTACGATTTAAATGTTTTTAAAAATCCTAGTTCCACGTGAAACACCCCCCAATCTAAATAAGATCTTTTGTTTTTTGGAGTACCATTAACAACAAACCCTTTGTCAGGGGTAATGATTTGAATGGGTAATAATTGAGTCAGTTGACTGGTATTTTTAATCCGTTGTTGATCAATAAAAATTTTATTTTTATTTCTTGATTTTTCTAATTTAATTCTATGATTGTCAATTTGAGCATTGAGTTGAAAATCACTAAACTTGTAATGAATAACTTCGCTGATTGTTTTTGTTTTAAAGGATCGGTTATGGCCTAAATAATAAATTGCTTCGATTAGATTGGTTTTACCTTGTGCATTATCCGCTACAAATAAATTAATATTTTTAGAGGGCTCTATGTACTGATTTTTTAGATTGCGAAATTGATTGATGGATAGCTTATTAATAACAGCCATATTATTAAATCTAAATTCGTATTGGCATTACAACGTATTGATAAGTTTCGTTGTCATTAGTACTGGTTAGTAAGCATGCTTGATTTTCATTATTGGATACCACCATTTTAATTTCATTCGTGGTTATTTTTTCTAAAATAGAGATTAAATAATGAATATTAAAATTAATTTCGATCTCTTTATCAAAATTTTTAATACTTATTTGTGTTTTTGCTTGGCCCCTTTCAGAATGGGTAAAAATATTGAGTTGAGCATCTTTAAATGCTAATTTAACACTTTTTTTACGCTCTTCAACAAAAATTGAAGCTTGTTGTAAAGAATCTAAAAACTCTTGTTTATTAATAACAATGATATTTTCATAATCTTTTGGAATAACTTGCACATAGTTTGGAAAATTACCATCAATCAATCGACTGATAATTGTGGTGTTATCGCTGGCTAAATAAAAATAATTTTTAGACAGAAGAATATCCACTTCTTCGTATTCATTTTTGTTCAGTAACTTGGTTAGTTCAAGCACTGCTTTTCTTGGTAAGATAACTGTTTTTTTGATTGTTTGATTGTTTGATTGTTTGATCTCACCAATTGATAGACGATGTCCATCGGTAGCTACAACAACAATATTATCCTCATCTACTTCAAAATACAAACCATTTAAATAAGCTCTAATGTCTTGATTACCCATTGAAAAACTAGTATTTTCGATTAACTCTTTTAACTCGGTGCGATTAACTCTAATAACATCACCATCTTCAATTTTTGGTAACGAAGGAAAATCTTGATGATTAAACGTATTAAGCTCAAAAGAGTTTTTATTGGTTTTAATGTAAATTTTAGATTCTTCGATGATAAATTCAATGATGGTTGTTTCTGGTAATTTTCTAATAATGTCAATTAAATCTTTAGCATAAATTGTAAAACTAACTTTTTCTTTAGAATTTATTTTTTGAGTTGCTTTGAGTTCAATTTCCATATCAGTTGCGGTTAGTGTTAACTGATTATTTTTTATTTGAACCAATACGTGTGAAAGTATAGGGAGTGTTTGTTTTTTTTCTAACAACACCAATCACTGTTTGTAAAGGTTCTAATAGTTCTTTAACCGTGAGTTTTGTGTTCATCAAAAAATCCTTTATTAAATAGTTATTGTTATTATTAGTGGTGTTATTTTGTGTTGATAAGTAATTTTTTTCATTAAAAAACAGTTTGTTAAGTTGTTGATATCTTGTTAGTATTTTATGTAAAAAAATGTGGAAATGTTTATAATTTTTTTATCTTTATTGAGTTGTTAAAGTTATCAACAGTTAAATGGATAAGTGTTTGTGTATAACGTTTATAAGTTAGCTAATTTTAGTTTTATTAATTCGTAATCGTTCTTTATCTCTGCCTCTTCTACCATTCTTTTTTTGATTTTATCAACGGAGTGTAAAACCGTGGAATGATCTCTGTTTCCAAAATGTTTTCCAATTTTTTGTAAAGACAGTAGTGTTAGCTCATGGCTGATAAACATGGCCATTTGTCTGGCCAGTACCGTGTGTTGTTTTCGGCTTTTTGAGCTTAAATCTGATACCGTGATAGCGTAATGTTTGGCACTTTCTTTTTGAATGTCGTTAATGTCTATGTTTGTTATTTGAGGTTTAATTAAATCACCCAGTGCGCTTTCTATTATTTCTATAGAGATAAAAGAGTGGTTTGTTTTTGAAAAATCCACAAAAGCTTTGAGTTTAAGTAGTGCTCCCTCTAAGTCTCTTACGTTGGAAGTAATGTGCCCAGCAATAAACAGAGCGGTATCTTCAGTAAGATTAAGGTTAATTTTGCTGTTGTTGGCTTTTTTTAATAAAATGGCTGCTCGCATTTCTAGCTCTGGCGGGGTCAGGTGAATGACAAGTCCTTGAGAGAGTCTTGTTTTAAGGCGCTCTTCTAGAGTTTTAATTTTTTTAGGAGTTTGGTCACAAGTAAAAATAATTTGTTTTTAGTGGTAAAAAGAAAGTTAAAAATATGAAAGAATTCCTCTTGTGATTTCTCTTTACCAGCAATCAAGTGAATGTCATCGACCAATAACAAATCAGCAGACTGATAATGGTTTTTAATGTCTTCAATGGTATTGTGTCTTAAGCTTGATGTGATATTTCTTACAAAGTCCATCAAAGGCACGTACATAATTTTTGCATTGGGATTTTTTTGTTGTGCAAGGTGTCCAGCAGCCTGCATAAGGTGGGTTTTTCCAAGACCAGAATCGCCGTAAATAAGAAAAGGGTTGTAAGGCGAAGACTTAATGTTTTCAGCAATTTGTCGGGTTGCACCGTAAGCCATTTGATTAGCATTGCCTAGTACCAAGTTATCAAAGATATAATCTGGTGACAGTGGCGTGTTGTGTCTCTTGAGCGCTAATTTTCCTGGTTTTGTTGTCGGTGATACACCTATGTAAACTTTAAGGTTTTTGCTGTGTTGTGCTATGGCTGTTTTAATCTCTTTCTTTAGATTGTTGTTAACGTAGTTAAGCACCGAGGTATTGGGCGCTAACAGCGATAAAGTAATTTCATCTTCAAGCGCTTTTAATGGTTGGATCCATAAAGTGAACACTTGTAAATCAACCGAATCTTTAAGTGTATGTAGGCATTTTGCCCAAGTTTTTGACATAAGGTTTTAAGTATTTAATCCTAATTGTAAAAACACAAAGCCAGCACTTATTTTTACAATTATATTGTGCGGTATTAGGATTGAGGTTTAATTTAAAATTAATAATGATATACTAAAGCTTTGGGTTGTGCACAAGGAGTTAAAAATGGGTTTTATTGAAAAATATTTTGAAAGACTTTTGTGGGGATCCCGCCATATGGTCTTAGCAGCAGTAATCGCTTCACTGTTGTTGTCGTTGCTTTTGTTTGTAATTACAGCCGTTGATGTAGGAGGGTTGTTGGCACATGCGCCCGATTATTTTGTGGCATCGACTGAAGAGAGAAAACTATTAAAAATAGAAATGGTGGCACACACAGTAGGTGCGATTGATGGATTTTTACTAGCAACCATTTTGCTAATTTTTTCACTGGGTCTGTACGAGTTATTTATTAGTGAAATTGATGAAGCTAAACACAGCGGGCAATCGTCCAAAGTGTTGGTAATTAATTCTTTAGACGATTTGAAATCAAAACTAGCCAAAGTGATTTTAATGATTCTGGTGGTAACTTTTTTCGAAGTGTCTTTATCCATGTCTTTTTCTAGCGCACTTGATTTGGTTTATTTTTCATTGGGCATATTGATGGTTTCATTGGCGCTTTATTTTGGCTCAAAGTCAAAGCACTGATTGATTTTTATAGCCAAATAGCGTAACATTGCCCAATTTTTACAGCGAATAATCATTATGCGTCAAACAATCGTTGCAGGCAACTGGAAAATGAACGCTTCAAAAGAAGCGGTTAACACACTTATTATGGGCATTCTTTCAGGCATGGCCGATGTTAAGTCAAAAGTAATCGTGTGCGCGCCTTATCCTTATCTATCGCAAGTAGAGGCATTAATTACTCATTCACAACTGCACTTAGGTGCACAAGACTTAAATGCAAATGTTTCAGGCGCTTTTACCGGTGAGGTGAGTGCAGACATGATTAAAGATTTTGGTGCACAGTATGTTATTATTGGCCATTCTGAGCGCAGAAGTTTGTACGGTGAGACGGACGACGTTGTTGCCCAAAAAGTACAGGTTGCATTGGATAATGACCTAACACCACTGTTTTGCATTGGTGAATTGCTAGAAGAAAGAGAATCTGGCAATACAGAAGCCGTGGTTTCGAGGCAAATTCAAGCAGTCATTGATCGTGTTGGTATTAAGGCATTTAAAAACATTATTGTTGCTTATGAGCCTGTTTGGGCAATTGGCACAGGCGTTACCGCAACACCACAACAAGCACAAGACACTCATGCATTTATTCGATCAATGTTGGCCAAGCACGATGGCGACATTGCACAATCCACCCCAATTCTGTACGGTGGTAGTATGAACCCAACCAACGCAGAAGAATTGATTGGTTGTGAGGACATTGATGGGGGGCTGATTGGTGGCGCATCACTAAAAAGCGAAGATTTTTTAAGAATCTGTAAGGCGGGTTAACCATGTCGTTTCAAGTTATTTTAATTGTCCATATTTTATTAGCGTTAGGTCTTGTTGCGCTTATCTTGATGCAACATGGAAAAGGTGCTGATGCAGGCGCGGCTTTTGGCGCTGGTTCTGCAGGTTCGGTATTTGGCGCGCGTGGCGCTAATTCTTTTTTATACAAACTAACGGCCGGCATGGCTGCCGGTTTCTTTTTAACCAGTTTAACGTTGGCTTACTTGGCCACCAATGAATCGGGCGTTAGTAACAACACGCAAAGCGTTATGGAGCAGGCGATCACTGTACCCATTGTCCCATCCGATGTTCCTATGATTGACGTACCACTGAGCGATATACCTAACTAAACTTTATTGCCGATGTGGCGGAATTGGTAGACGCGCTACCTTGAGGGGGTAGTGAGCTACGCTCGTGCCAGTTCGACTCTGGCCATCGGCACCATATTACTTGTGTAACACCTCGGAAACCCTTGTGGTATCAACGTTTAACTGTTTGATCACATTAGAGGGGTATGCCAAAGTGTTGCACATAAATACACCCTATCTCCACATAAGGGGTAGTACTTATTGTTATTCAAGAAGAGTTCCACAGGACCTTCAAGAACGATATTCCACAAAGATAATGAAAATAGATAAGAGAAATTTTGATCTAAAACCGCTAGGTTATATTTTATTCATATTATCATGTATCGCTTGGATTTTAATTGTGTTATACCGAGAAATTCAAAAATATTTTTGCTACCTGTTTAGTAATTACTATTTATTTGTTGCAGATCTTTATAAGATAAGGTATATTCGAAAACAGTTTATAAAAACCTACCTTGNTTGAAAGGGTTTTTATAAACAATTTTTTCAAACAAAAATGAGGGGAAATACAATGAGGGGAAAATACAATGGAAACTAAAAAAATATTACTAGCATCTTGCGGTGTGGCTTTATTATCAGGTTGTACTGTAACAGAAGTCCATGATGATATTACCAGTGCTTTTGATTCTAGTAACACAAATCGTTCTAGTAACACAAATCCGGCAGAATTTGAATATGCAGGGAGCTTAGATGGCAATATCGTTCCTAATACTTTAATGCGTTTTGATGTCTTAAGATATATTGTTGAAATTGCTAAGAGAAAGAAAGATGAGTGGTTATCAAGAGAATCTTCTGTAGCACCATTTACTATGGCAAAACCAGTTGAAGTAAAAGATACAACTATTTATTCTAATATAGTAAAGGATGAATTTGAAACCAATGCTTCATTTGAAGGAAGAAAGACAGCTCAAAATGAGAGCAGATCGGATAGGGCGCAATCATTAAGGGAACAGTATCAAGAACAACTTAGCCAATATAATAAATCTCTTAAAGATTATAAGTCTAGTTTAGCAAAAGAAAAATCTCAAAGATTAGCAGTTGTAGATGGTGTTTATAAGGACTATGTTGAAAAGACGATTGAGGAGATTTTCGGAGCACCATTTGTAAAAGATTTGACTTATAGTGCTGATTTACAACAGTTCACTGCAACACTTTATTCTCAGCTTGCTAACTTTAGTAGAGGCATTACTATTGACGTTCCAATTAGCGTGGCACGTGATTTTAAAGCTAATTCAATACACCTTAAGCCAAATATGAAATTTGAATTAAATGAAAGGAATGATTCTTTGTATATAGCTAAGCTTAGTGTTAGCTATAAGGAGAAAACTTACTCTGCAAGAATCAGTAAGAGTACGTTTAAACTTGAGAAAAATTCACAAATTAATCAACTTACAGGTGCAAGTCAAACTGTAGTTGCAGTTGAAAGAGAAATTGAATGAACAAAATCTATTCACAATTAAGTTCTTTACCTAGTAAGATTCAACTAGTATTTACAAGATAATAACAGTACTAACTGTAAGGTTAATATTTAGTTAGCTTGATTGGGTAGATATTCACCCTCCCTCTGATATTCACACTTGATTACCCCTGGGGGGATATGAGTACTTAATAAGGTAATGGTGTTAGCCATTATAAAACCAGTCAATCTTTTTTTTATTTTCACACAATTGTTCCTTAAACCAGGTTAACGCTTTCCCGTGATGATTATTACGCCAGACGTAATAAAATGAATGTAAAGGATTAAGCCCATCCTCAGTAGCCTTTATGATAAGGTTGCCTTGCTCCAAATCCTTAGTAATCATATGCCGTGGTAGGTACCCAATCCCTAGACCTTTCTTTTGCGCTTCCAACTTTATTTTTATATTAGATACGGTAAGACTGGGCTGACCAGGCAATAATCCAACAGTTCTTGGTGAAAGTTGGCGAGAGCTATCTGCCGCTACAATTGCACGATACTTTCGAATGAGTGTGTTCGTTAAAGGTTCGGCAACCTTAGCCAGAGGATGGTTGGGGGCTACTACAAATATAAGTTCTATTTCCCCCATTGGGTGAAGGGTGTAACCCACCCCATCTGATGGGCCATCTCCCGATGCACCAATTACCAAATCGGCACGTCCTGAAGCTATAGCGTCCCACGTCCCGCCAAGAACTTCTGTAGTTAAGTGTAGTTGAGTATCAGGTGCAAATTGATAAAATTCTTCACAAAGATCGAGTACCTTTTTATAAGGTATTAGGCCATCCACAGCAATCCTCAATTCCGCTTCCCATCCTGTTGCAATCCGTTGTACTTTTCTTTCGACGTCGTCAACCATTGATAACAATCCCCGTCCTTCATTGAGCAGTACCTTGCCAGCAGGAGTTAGGTGTGCACGGTGACCGCGACGATCAAAAAGCGCTATGCCTAAGCTATCCTCAAGCTTCTGGATAGTGTAAGTGACTGATGAAGGGACGCGGTAAAGTTCTTTAGCGGCCGCTGCAAAACTGGATTTACGCGCAATGGCATCAAGGACTACAAGTGCATCTAAATTGAGTTTTTGTCTCATGTTCGATTTTTTTGAATATATATTGCTAAAAATTTCACTATCAATCTTGTATGCATATGGTTATTATATATAAACTTATTCAAAAATATTAACCATATAGCCGCATGTTGTGCCCCAAGTAGTCACAAATGGCTTTTTTTCTTATCATTATTTAATCAAGAGGTAACAAATTACCACTAAAAAACTATTTCTCACTACCGTCATTTTTTGACCATGTTAGACTAAACTTTATTTCTTAATTATGGAGAAAACCATGAAAAACCCTATAAACCACCCCATACATGAAGCGCTTAGCGCGCGCCAAAGCCCTTATGCGTTTGACCCAGAGCGTAAAGTTAGCACTGATGATTTAAACAGTTTGTTTGAAGCCGCACGCTGGACAATGTCTTCGTACAATGCGCAACCCTGGCGCTACATTGTTGGTGTACGCGGAAGTGATGACGGTGTATGGAAACAACTATTTGATGTATTGCTGGAGGAAAATCAGGTTTGGGCAAAGAATGCACCAGTGCTAGCACTTGGATTGGTAGAGCACAATTTTGAGCATAATGGAGAACCAAACAAAGCTGCCGTGCATGATCTGGGTGCATCATCAGCAAGCTTGACTTTTGAAGCTACTGTAAGAGGAATAGCGGTTCATCAGATGATTGGTATCGATCCTGAAAAGGCCTGTGAGATGTTTGATCTAAATGAATCAATTGAACCATTTACTGGTTTGGCAATTGGTTATGTAGATGCTTCTGATAAAACTGATACGGAAAGAGTGCGTAAGTCATCGAAAGATTTCATTTTGCATGGTCATACTGATGTAGATTGGTCTAAAACGGACAATTCATGAACTGGCGTCATCGTACTGAAAGAAAGTTTGAAAGCTTTTCAGATTTTACCTTTGAAAATCGTAAGAAAGTAATAGCGGCTATCTTGTTGTTGGTTATAGCGTTTGGATTGCAATTACCAAAGCTAACCATGGATACTTCAACGGAAGGGTTTTTTCATAAAACAGATCCAATGCGTATAGCTTACGATGAGTTTAGAGATCAGTTTGGTCGAGATGAAAAGTTACTTATTGCCATAAAAACAGACAATATTTTTGATATTGACTTCCTAAATAAACTTGAAAAATTACATAAAAAACTTGAAAACAAACTGCCGTATATCACTGAGGTTAATTCATTAATTAACGCCAGAAATACTTATGGTAACGAAGACAGTCTGATTGTCGAAGATTTGTTTGAGACGCTTCCTGCTACACAAAAAGACATTAAACCCTACAAACAGAGAGCACTGAATAATCCATTATTTCAAAACTTACTTTATAGTGAAGACCAGGCCTTTACTACTATTATTATCGATACGCAGACCTATTCGTCATTTGATGCCAATGGTAATTTAATTGTTGAGGACGAAGAGGATGAATTTGCCGATGATGTTGAGACTACAGATGATGCTCAACATCTATATTTGAGTGATGCGGAAAATACTGAAATTGTTAAGGCTACTCAGGAAATCATCAAAGACTTTCAAGCGTATGATTTTGATATTTATTTAACAGGGTCAGCGGTAATTGCTGGCACACTAAAACAAAGCATGATGGCTGATACCAAGAGTTTTATTCAGAAAATGATGCTTATGATTGTTGTTGTTTTAGCGTTATTATTTAAGCGGGTGTCTGGTGTGTTTTTGCCACTTGTTGCTGTAATTTTTACCATTTTAGTGACACTATCAATGATGGCGATAACGAACACACCGTTTACCGTTGTGACTCAAATCATGCCATCATTTTTGTTGGCGGTGATTACAGGCGGTGCCATACATTTATTGGCTATTTTTTATAAAGATTTTGCCAAGACGCAAGAAGTCAAAACCTCTTTGCGTTATGCTATGGGTCATTCTGGTCTTGCCATTGTAATGACCTCATTAACCACAGCAGCAGGATTGTGGTCATTTTCATTTTCAGAATTATCGCCTGTGGCGGATTTGGGCGTGTTTGCCAGTAGTGGTGTGTTAATCGGTTTGTTGTTTACGTTGGTATTGTTGCCAGCATTACTAAGCACCATGAAAATTAAAGTTAAGTTAGTCAAAGAAGATCAAGAGAAACACACCAAGATGGACACCATGTTGTTAAGCATTAGTCGTATTTCTACGGGTTATCCAAAAGCTATTATTTCAATCAGTGCTGTGATGATTGTGATTGCTATTTTCTTTGCATCACAGTTAAGATTCTCGCATTATCCGTTGGCATGGTTTCCAGAAGATCACGCCTCACGGGTGGCAACTGAGGTGGTAGATGATAAGCTCAAAGGCTCAATTACTTTGGAGATTGTGATTGATACAGGCAAAGAAAATGGCTTGTATGATCCAGCAATACTTAACAAAATCCAAAATGCCACAGATTATCTGAACAGTATCCAAACACAAACTTACTTTGTGGGTAAAACCCTGAGCTTGATTGACGTGCTTAAGGAGACTAACCGGGCGTTAAACGAAAATCAAGCTGAGTTTTATAGTATTCCACAAGACAGGGATTTGATTGCACAGGAATTGTTCTTATTTGAAAATAGTGGCAGCGACGATCTAGAAGATTTTGTTGATTCAAGTTTTTCTAAGGCACGTATTACCGTCAAAGTTCCATATATAGACGCGCTTGAATATAATAATTTTATATCGCAAGTTCAATCTCAGCTTAATCAGGAGTTTAATGGTGTAGCTAAAGTGTCACTAACAGGCATAATGACATTATTGTCCGTTATTATGGAGAAGTCTATCCATTCAAGCGCGGTTAGTTATGTGATTGCTTTTGGCTTAATTTCTATTATGATGATTATTCTAATCGGCAATGTCAAAATTGGTCTGATTAGCATGATTCCGAATATTTTGCCAATTTTATTCTTATCAACCATTATGGTGATTTTTGACATGCCATTAGATATGTTTACTATGTTAATTGGCGCCATCGCACTAGGTTTAGCGGTGGATGATACCGTACATTTTATGCACAACTTTAGGCGTTATGAACTCGAATACAACGATGTTGATAAAGCCGTAAGACTAACATTGATGGGAACGGGTAGAGCAATTGTCGTTACCTCAATCGTGCTTTCGTTAGGGTTCTTGGTGTTGTTATTTGCCTCTATGAGTTCTATGTTTAATTTTGGTGTATTAACTGCCAGCGCTATTTTTATTGCATTAATGGCAGATTTTTTCCTCGTACCAGCCATCATGAAGCTTATTATTCACAACAAAGGAGATTTGTAATGAACAAACTATTAACAATTACTTTAGGCGTAGCATTAAGTACCTCGGTATTTGCTGGTAATCAAGCCAGAGAGGTCATGGAAAAGGTTGATGCAAGGGACGATGGCGACAACATGATTTCAACCATGCAGATGACCTTGATTGACAAGAAAGGAAAAAAGCGCAGTCGTCAATTACGCACTTATTCTAAAGACATCGATACCAACACCGAACATAAAACCATTTTCTTTTTATCGCCCAGTGATGTTAAAAATACGGCATTTTTAACTTACGATTATAGCGGTGATGACAAAGATGACGATCAGTGGATGTATTTGCCAGCGCTTAAAAAAATCAAGCGAATTCCAGCCAGTGATAAAGATGCGGCTTTTATGGGCAGTGATTTTTCATATTCAGACATGACCGACAAGGAGTTGGATGATTACACTTTTAAGTTGTTAAAAGAAAGCACAATTAAGCGTAAAGACGGGAATAAGGCCGTGTGGGTAATTGAGTCTTTGCCGGTGAATCAAGCGGTGATTGATGAAACCGGGTACACCAGAAGTATTTTGTACGTGCGTAAAGATAATTATGTGCTCACACGTGCTAAGTTTTATTTGAAAAAAGGCAAGCGCATTAAATACATGGACGTGCGTAAGTTAGAGCAGATTGATGGCATTTGGGTGGCGATGCAAACCACCATGACCACCAAACAAGGCAAACAGACCTTGCATAAAACGGTATTGACGAATTCTGATGTAGAAATTAACAAGCCTATTGATGATGACATGTTCAGCGTTCGTAGAATTGAAAAAGGCCTATAGACAGTGAAATGGTTTGCGACTAGTATTGCACTAGTAATGTCTTTTGGCGCCATTGCAGAAGAAGGCTTCGATGAAGATGGTTTTGATGACGAGGTTGTTGAAGTTGTTGTTAGTAGCGCCCCAGCAACCAAAGGGTCGTTGTATGGATCGGTTGATCTTGAAGCGCATTATAACTTTGATAATGATAAAGACCTGTCATCACTAAAAACTTTAGTAGATGTAATTGGTGAGTATAAGCTTGATAATGGCAACAAAATCAAAGGCAACCTTAAAGGGTATCACGATTTTATTTACAATTCTGGTTTGAGCAATTACACAACCACACCAAATGGTTATAAGAGTGAAGTCAACTTAAACGAGCTTAGTATCGAAGGCAGTATTAGTCCCAAGCTGGATTTTAAAGTTGGCCGTCAAGTTGTGGTTTGGGGTAAGTCGGACTCCATACGAGTAACCGATGTACTGAATCCAATTGATAATCGAGTACCGGGTGTTGTTGATATTAAAAATTTACGACTCGGCAGAGTAATGAGTAAGTTGGATTATTACTTTGATGAATTGAACTTATCTGTGATTGCTTTACATGAGAATCGATTTACCAAGACAGCGGCTTACGGTTCTGATTTTAAAACTACAGCGGACAAGGCCACCAATAAACCAAGTGATAGTTTGGACAATACAGGTGTAGCGCTAAGCCTAACGGGTGCATTTGAGGGCTATGATCTAGGGTTGTATTTTGCTGATACTTACATTGATAAGTCGTATTTAGAGAACGACACACTGCAATTTGATAATAAATCAAAAATGTTGGGCGTGGCTTATAATCAGGTAGTGGACAGTTACCTTTTTAAGGGCGAGATTGCATATTTTGATCAAATCAAATACACCAATGTAGCCGATACAAAATCAAGAACTGATGTTTTGCTAGGGTTTGAATACAGTGGAATTACCGACGGGTCATTGTCTTATGAGTTTGCATACAGAGTAATTGATGATTACGACAGCAATATATACGCAAAAAACAATGCTTGGAAAAATAAAAGAGAATACCAACAAGTGGTACGCTTCACCCAGTCTTACCTGAATCAGACGCTAGATTTGTTGGCAACGTTGAGCGTTTTTGGTAAAGACACACAAGACGGCGGATCAGCTAGAGTTTCTATGGATTATGCCATTGATGATCAAACATCAATTAGCGGTGGTTTGATCGATTATTTGGGTGGAGATTCTCTCGCACTTGACGCAAATAAAGAAAATGACCGCATTTTTGTGAAAATTAGCCGATTTTTTTAACATTTAATATACACACAGTTAATTATATGGTGATATAATAATATCGTTATTATTTATATTGTCATAGACTTTAATGAAAAAGACTAACTTGTTGCCAATTTTTGTACTAACCTTATCCACCAGTGTTCCCGCATTTTGGGGCGGTAATAATAATTGGTCTCCATTTAATACTAACTCTTGGGCACCTTTTGGTAGCGGTACTGGCTATAACAGTTCCACCCCTTGGAGTGGAAATTCTAATTGGAACCCTTTCGGCACAAGTAACAATTGGAGCCCTAGAAACGATGCGGCTAATATGAGTCGTTATAGTGGTCGACCAAGTTCTTTAATGCAATACAGAAGAAACCCTGGCTTTAGGCCAAACAACATTGCTTTAGAGGTCAATGACGTTGTTAAACCAAGTAATTGGTTAACGGAAACTGATTTTGCCGCCACTTTAGAAGAAGTTGAGAAAAATGAAAGTAAGTCATTTATTATTGATGACTTTGCTGCATTTGGATTGTCAGATGGGTATGTACGCGCTAAGGCTGAAACGTTAGGTTTGGGTAAAATCATTCGAGATCATGTGGGGCAACACAAAGGTAGCTTCTTTGGAACCACGGACACGATTTATGGCAAACAGGGTTATGCATTGTCTCCAGCTGCTTCATCCACAGTCAAAATAGAAAATTAATAAACAGAAATACATAGTGTTATATTAAAACCAGCCCTCGGGCTGGTTTTTTTATTATTTGTTGCTAAATCACCATCATCCACCTAGCCAATCACTCAATTCTCTTTATTAACCAAGTTTTCATTATTTCCCAAATTTTTATTTACCCCTGTGTCTGTACCTACCCAACTAAATACAAACCTACTTTTTAATCATTTTTTACATAAACCTATATCATTTTGATATGGGTTTTATTGTATTTGGGCAAAAATCATGCATTTTTGAGTTGATTTTTACCAATTTTTACCAATTTTTAGCATCATTTTGATTATTTTCGATATTTTTTAGTTTTTATTATGTTGTATTAGTAGGGTATACAGAGGTTTTTGTAGTTTTTTTGCAAATATATATTAGAATATTATTGACTTCTAATATAGTTACTGTATAATACGCAGTTATCCAATACCCGCTCAAGGCATTGGAAGTCACGCCTCTTAGTACTGAATTAAGAAGGCATTTAAAAAAATATAATAATCTTGGAGATTAACATGAAAAAAATTATCGCTATCGCTACTTTAGTAGCTGCTACATCAGCTTCTGCTGGTTTCTTTAACAACTCAAACGGTTCTAACGACTTCGGTCCTTTTAACGGTTCTAACAACTGGGGTCCTTTCGGTTCAGGTTCTAACTTTGGTCCTATGAACTCTGGTTCTAACATGGGTCCATTTACTGGTGGAAACAACATGGGTCCATTTGACGGTGGTTCTAACATGGGTCCTTTTAACGGCGCTCAAAACTGGGGTCCATTTAAGGGTGGTAACAACTGGTTGAACGACACTGACTTCGGTTTAAACTTCAACACTAAGAACACTACTGACACTAACGCTTCTGGCGCTGCTGACGGTTCTGCTTCTGGTACTGCTGACGCTAACGCTAAAGGTCAAGCTGATGCATACGCTAAAGGTCAAGCTGACGCATACGCTAAAGGTCAAGCTGATGCTTACGCTAAAGGTGTTGCTGATGCAACGGCTAAAGGTACTGTAGATAACACAGTAGCTGCTAAGTAATTTAGATTACTTGCCTCGCATCGCTTAGTAGCCGAAAGGCCACTAAGCAAGCAAGCTAAAAACCACCCGAGAGGGTGGTTTTTTTATACATAAAACATACAATATGCGTCTTATAGACTCATATATTTTAATAAGGAAATATTATGAAAACATTAATTACAATTGCTACTTTAGTAGCTGCTACATCAGTTGTTGCAGATTAATGGCTAACTTTTAATTTGGGCTGCCACTTCGTCGGCAAAGTTTTCTTCTTTCTTTTCAATGCCCTCACCCACTTCAAAGCGTACAAAAGATTTAACTTGTGCACCGTTTGACTTTGCAAGTGCACCAACAGTAGTGTCTGGATCCTTAACAAAGGCTTGACCATAAAGCGTTACTTCGTTGACAAATTTTTTCATGCGACCAACAATCATTTTTTCAATGATGTTATCTGGTTTGCCAGATTCTCTTGCTTGCTCAACAAAAATAGCCTTCTCTCTTTCTAAAAGGTCTGCAGGCAGTTCTTCCTCAGTAATGCACTCTGGTTTTGTTGCTGCAATGTGCATAGCAATGTCTTTGGCTAATGCCTCATCACCACCTTCAAGCAAGGTTAGTACGGCAATGCGCTCACCGTGCTTGTAGGCACCAATAATACCGTTGTCTGTTTGAACAGTCTGTACGCGTCTAATTGAAACGTTTTCACCCACTTTAGCAACAATATCCTCTCTGGATTTTTCCAGTGAATCGCCATTGTCTAGTGTTTGTGTTAAAAACTCATCGATATTGGCAGGGGTTGTTTTAAGTGCTAATGCGCCCAGTGTGTCAACAAACCCAATGAACGCATCACCCTTAGTCACAAAGTCAGTTTCAGAGTTAATTTCTAGGATTGTTGCGGTTTTGTTGTCATCACTAATGTTGACTTTAACCAAGCCTTCAGCTGCAACACGACCGGATTTTTTTGCTGCTTTTGCAGCACCAGAAGTACGCATTAAATCAATGGCCGCTTCCATGTCGCCATTGGCTTCGGTTAGGGCTTTTTTGCAGTCCATCATGCCTGCACCTGTTCTTCCTCTTAATTCTTTAACTAAAGCTGCTGTAATTGCCATAGTAGTCTCCTGTTAATGTTTTTTGCTTTATGAAAGCTTTTCAATCATTTGTGCTTTAGTGTCGCTAGCATTAACCTTAACACCTTGAGCATCTGCATAATCAGCTAGCTCTGCTTTTTTCATTGCATTAAGCGCTGTTTTGTTAAGCTTTTCTGCTTTAGCAGCTGGCTTTTTAGCGGGTGCTTTTTTGGCAGGCGCAGTTTCAGCTTTTACTTCTTTTTTAGTAACGGGTTTTTTCTCAACTACTTTTTTAGTTTCAACCGTTTTTGTTTTTGACTCTTCTTTTTTAGCAGGTACTTTTTTCTCAGCTACTTTTTTAGTTGGAGCTTCTTTTGCTTTCGTACCAGCCGATGCTTTAGCCTCTAAAANTGCATTAGCGATTTCCCTTGCGTAGTAGCGAATAGCTCTGATTGAGTCATCGTTGCCAGGAATTACGTAGTCAATACCCTCTGGATTGTGGTTGGTGTCTACAATACCAATAATTGGAAGGTGGAGTTTTTGAGCCTCTTTAATGGCATTTCTTTCATGGCCAATGTCGATTACAAAAACCACGTCGGGAATACCGCCTAAGTCTTTAATGCCACCCAAACTGCGCTCTAATTTTTCCATTTCTCTGGTCATCATCAGTGCTTCTTTTTTGCCAAATTGGGTAAAGTTTTCCTCGGCTAAAAATTCTAAGTCTTTAAGGCGTTTAATTGACGCTTTGATTGTTTTGTAGTTGGTCATCATGCCACCTAACCAGCGATGATTAACGTATGGCATGCCACATCTGATTGCCTCTTCTTTCATGGCATCTGTTGCCGCTCTTTTTGTGCCAACAAATAAGATTGACTTACCTTGCGCAGCAGTTTTGCTTGCAAAGTTAAGCACGTCGTTAAACAAAGGTAGTGTTTTTTCTAGGTTGATGATGTGAACACCGTTACGAGTTCCGTAAATATAGCGATCCATTTTTGGATGCCAAAAGCGAGAACGGTGGCCAAAGTGAACACCGGCCTCCAACATTTTTTTCATTGAAGTTTTTGCCATTTTATTTCTCCTGGGTTAATAAAGAGAATTATTTTCTCTTTCTTCCACAACTTCTACTGATCAACTCTTTATTTTGCAAAAGAGCACCCTGACCAATATGCCGAGTTGTGTGATACATTATTAAACAAGTTGGGCGTCCATTGCCTTAACTGGACGCCCAACTCAACTTTTTTTGATTTTTTTAAAAATCGTAAACGCGATATTATACTCGGAAAGATCCGATTAATTAAGCTTTTGCTAGTTCGGCGCGCATGGCGTCGATTGTTGCCTTGTAGTCCTCGGTATTAAAGATAGCAGAGCCTGCAACAAACGTGTCTGCACCCGCAGCAGCGATTTCTTGAATGTTGTCAATTTTTACACCACCGTCAATTTCTAGGCGAATGTCCAGCCCTTTGTTGTCAATCATTTTGCGCACCGTGCGTAATTTTTCTAACGATGAAGGAATAAAGGATTGACCGCCAAAACCAGGATTTACCGACATTAGAAGAATCATGTCTAGTTTGTCAATGACATGATCGAGATAGCTTAATGGTGTTGCTGGATTAAATACTAATCCTGCCTTACAACCACTGTTTTTGATTAGCCCGATCGTACCGTCAATGTGCTCAGAGGCTTCGGGATGGAAAGTAATGTACGTGGCGCCAGCAGCCGCAAAATCAGGCACAATTCTATCAACCGGCTTAACCATTAAATGCACGTCAATTGGTGCTGTTACGCCGTGGTTTCTGATCGCCTCACACACCAGTGGGCCGATGGTTAAATTATTAACGTAATGGTTGTCCATTACATCAAAATGCACAATGTCCGCACCGTCTCTTAGTACGTTGTCTACTTCCTCGCCAAGGCGTGCAAAGTCTGCGGATAAAATAGAAGGTGCGATAAAATTGGGTTGTTTCATTTTTCTCTCCTGTTCGTGTTAATTATACAAGTGTCTTGTGTTAAAAGGTTAATAAGCTTACTCCGGTCATTTCTTCAGGTTGCTCAACGCCCATCATGGTTAATAAGGTTGGGGCAATGTCTGACAGTGCACCTTCTTCAGGCTTAGCGATAACGGCTTTACGGCTACTAATAAATATTAGCGGTACTGGGTTGTTCGTGTGTGCTGTGTGTACTTCCCCCGTTTCCGGGTTGACCATTTGTTCTGCATTGCCATGGTCTGCAGTAATGAGCATTTCACCATCGATTTCGTGCATGGCTTGATAGACAATACCTAAGCAAGCATCAACCGCTTCAACTGCTTTAATGGCGGCTTCTAATTTGCCGGAGTGCCCCACCATGTCGGTATTGGCAAAATTACAAATAATCAAATCGTATTTTTGACTTTCAATGTTTTCGACCAGTTCATCGGTGAGTTCAAACGCACTCATTTCTGGCTGTAGGTCGTAAGTGGCAACATCAGGCGAAGGAATTAATACTCTGTCCTCGCCGTTAAACGCTCTTTCAACACCGCCATTAAGAAAAAAAGTTACGTGTGCGTATTTTTCAGTTTCAGCAATTCTAAGTTGGGTCATGCCTAAGTTAGACAGGTATTTCCCTAGAACGTTGTTGAGTTTGGACGATGGATAGGCTACCGGAAGGTTGAAATCTTTTTTATACTCAGTTAAACAAGTGAACTGAGTGGGGATGAACGTTCCACGTGAAAACCCTTGGAAGTTTTCATCAAAAAATGCTTGAGTGATTTGCCTTGCACGATCCGCCCTATAGTTCATAAAAATTAGTACATCGCCTTTTCTAATTTTTGTTGGGGCTTTGATTGAGGTAGATTGAATAAATTCATCGGTTTCACCACGATCGTAGGCAAGTTCAACAGCGTCCAGTGCTGTTTTGGCTAAGAACTTACTTTTTCCTTTTGAAATAAGTTCATAAGCGCAACGAACACGCGACCAGCGGTTGTCTCTATCCATGGAAAAATATCGACCAATAACGCTGGTGATTTCCCCAGTACCAAGTTCTGTGATTTTGTCTTCAAGCGCTTGAATGTATTTTTTAGCACTTTTTTGTGCACAGTCTCTACCATCGGTAAATACGTGTAAATAGACGTTTTCACATCCATGTTTGTGAGCCATTTCCAACATGCCGTGAATTTGTTCTTCGTGTGAGTGCACGCCACCATCAGAAAGTAAGCCCATAATATGAACGACTTTGTTGTTGTCGTTTGCGTAATCCAGTGCGTTTTTTAGAATGGGGTTTCTAAAAAAGTCACCGTTTTCAAGTTCGTTATGGATGCGAGTGAAGTCTTGTTTAACCACGCGTCCAGCGCCTAGATTGAGATGGCCGACTTCCGAATTGCCCATTTGCTTTCCAGGTAAGCCAACATTTTTACCGCTAGTGTTAATTAAAGAATGAGGAAAATTTTCGTTAAATTTATCCCAGACAGGGGTTTTTGCTAAGGCGATGGCATTGTTTTCTTTTGTATTAGAGTGTCCCCAGCCATCTAGAATAATTAATAATTTTGTTTGTTTTTTAGAGTTCATTGATCCAATTTTGTTAATGGGTTAAACGTTGAATAAGAAGTGTACCACATCACCATCTTGGACAATGTAATCCTTACCTTCAGAGCGTAATTTTCCTGCTTCTTTGGCGCCTTTCTCGCCATTGAACTTGATAAAATCATCAAAAGCAATGGTTTCAGCGCGGATAAAGCCTTTTTCAAAGTCGCCGTGAATTTTTCCTGCTGCTTGAGGGGCGCTATCGCCAATATTTATGGTCCAAGCGCGAACCTCTTGAACGCCTGCTGTAAAGTAAGTTTGCAGGCCTAATAAGGCATAACCTGCTTTGATAAGGCGATCTAGTCCTGATTCGTTTTGCCCCATTTCAGAGAGAAACTCTTGTTTTTCATCGAGATTGAGCTCGGCAATTTCAGCCTCAATGTCGGCACAAATTGCAACCACTTGCGCATTTTTAGTTTGTGCAAAATTTTCTACTACTGTTAAGTGTGGATTATCGCTAAAGCCATCTTCACTAACATTGGCGACGTAGAGTACGGGCTTTATGGTGAGCAGTTGAAACCCTTTGAGTAACTTAAGCTCTTCATCATCGTAAGATAGGCTACTTGCGCTTTCACCTGATTCAAGGGTTGGCAGCACTCTTTCTAATAAAGCCTTTAGCGGCAGGCCATCTTTCTGGCCAGACTTGGTATTTTTGATGGCCTTTTGATAAAGCTTTTCAACCGCAGTTAAATCTGCCAATACTAGTTCAGTGTTGATAATTTCCATGTCGTCTAATGGGGACACTTTGCCAGAAACGTGCACAATGTCATCATTTTCAAAGCAGCGAACCACATGAACAATGGCATCCGTTTCACGAATATTAGTTAAAAACTGATTGCCCAAACCCTCGCCTTTTGAAGCGCCCTCAACCAGGCCTGCAATATCAACAAATTCCATGGTGGTGGGTAGGATTTTTTTAGGATTGACAATTTTCGCTAACCGGTCAAGGCGTTTATCGTTAATAGGCACAATGCCTACATTAGGCTCAATGGTACAAAACGGATAGTTAGCAGATTCGATACCTGCTTGTGTTAATGCGTTAAATAGAGTTGATTTTCCAACGTTGGGCAGCCCAACAATGCCGCATTTAAATCCCATGCTTATCCTTGTGTGTGTAGCGTTTTCATTGCTTGCTCAGTATCACCTTTAACGACTTGTTCAATAACGTTTAATGAATTAACCAAGGCCGTTTGTATTGGCTCAACCTCTGATTTATTGGGTGCATGTAGAACAAAATCAGCCACTTTTGATTTGTCACCTGGGTGACCAATACCAATTCTTAACCGGTAAAAATCATTGCTACTTAGTGCTTTAATAGCATCTCTAAGGCCGTTGTGACCACCATGCCCTCCGCTAAATTTGATTCGAGCGATGCCAGGATTAAGATCTAACTCATCGTGTGCAACTAAAATCTCATCAATGTTTATTTGGTAGAATTTAGCAATGCTTTGAATGGATTGACCCGAACGATTCATGTAAGTGCCAGGCTTTAGCAGACGCAGGCTTGAACCTGCAATATTGATTTGTGCTACGTCACCAAAGAACTTGGCTTCTTTTTTAAAAGAAACTGAATGCAAATGTGCAATTGCATCGCAAAACCAGAAGCCCACATTGTGTCGATGAGGCTGATAGTCTTTGCCTGGGTTTCCTAAGCCAACAATCAGTTTAATCGTCATAATTATTGAACTGTATTGGCCTTAGTTAGAGCCTGAATCACCGCCTGCTTTATCACCGCCTGCTTTATCATCATCTGTTTTGTTGTCACCACCTTCTTCGCCTTCAGCACCTTCTTCACCTTCTTCACCTTCTTCACCTTCTTCACCTTCAGCATCAACAATCTCTTCTTCAACCTCTTCAGCCATTAGCTTAGGTTCTTGAACGGCAACAACACTTTGATCGTGTGTTTCAATATCGCCATGTGTTAGCGCAATCAGTGTTACACCTTCTGGCATGCTTATGCCAGTTAGGCTAATGTGTTCGTCAATTGCAAGACCGCTAATGTCTACATCAATGCCATTTGGCATGTCTGCTGGCAGACAAGAAACCTCAACACTGTTGATAAACTGGTTAAGGATGGCACCAAGAAGACGTATTGCTTCGTTTTCCTCTTCTCCGATAAAGATCAGCGGAATGTTGGTAATAATTGTTTGCTTCATATCGATGCGTAACAAGTCAACGTGGGTGATGCAGTTTTTAGCAGGATGGCGCTGTAGGTCTTTAATGATTACAGGCTCTGTTTTTTTGTCTATCTCTAAATCTAGAACCGAAGTGAAGGCCTCGTCATTTTCTAATAAGTGAGTAATCTCATGTATGTTTAGTGTGATTGCACTAGGGTCTTTGCCTGATCCATAAACAATAGCAGGCACTTTCTCTTCACGACGCAGGCGGCGGCTCGCACCTTTGCCCTGGTCTTCACGCATTAAAGCGTTAATTTTCATATTCATTTTATACTTCTCCAAAAAATAAAAAAACACCCGACAATTGGATGCTAGTTAATCAATGCGTTTTGCGACCAAACACACCGAGGTGGTAATTTTACCCGAAAATAATACTAAAAGAAATGTTATCTAGATTTAGACCAGAATATTAATCCAGCTATGGTGCTAGCACTACTGGCAATCCACAATGCATTGGTGGCCAAAATACCTGCAAGAATAATCAGAGCGCCTGCAAAAATGGCGGACGTTTGTTTGTTAGAGTTGTCCTTAAGTTGATTAACAATGTTGTCAGTTTGTTGTGAATAAAGGCGATTTATGTCTTTTACTTTGTCGAGTTGCTTGAGTGCATTTATTACTAACTTTGGTAATTCTGGAATGTCTTTTAGTAATTGGGGCGCTTGTTCTTTGAGTTTTTCAAATGTATTTTTCATGCTGTATTTCTCTTTAACTAAGTCTTCTAAAAATGGTTTAGCAGTTGCCCACAAATCCAGTTGTGGATAAAGCTGCCTGCCTAGCCCTTCAATGTTTAATAATGTTTTGTCTAATAATAACAGTTGTGGCTGAATAGTGATGTCAAAATTTTTCGCTTCTTGAATTAGCTCTAGCAGTACCTGACCAAAAGATATTTCACCCAAAGGTTTTTCAAACATCGGCTCACAAATCCTACCGATGGCTTGTTCAAATGCTATCACGTCCGTACTAGCACTGGCCCATCCTGAATCAATATAAACCCTAGCAACGGCATGATAATCTTGGTTAAAGAACGCTAGAAAGATATCGGCAATAAAGTCTTTATCTTCTTCGGTGAGCGTGCCCATAATGCCAAAATCAACACCAATGTAGTTGTTGTCTTTGCCCACAAAAATATTGCCAGGGTGCATGTCTGCATGGAAAAAGTTATGCTTAAAAACTTGAGTGAAGAAAATAATAACACCCTCTTCGGCCAGTTTTTTCATGTCAACATTGTTAGCCTTGAGTTGTTCAATATCGCCCACAGGCGTTCCATAAATACGTTCAGTGGTTAAAACGTTTTCACTGCATAAATTCCAGTAGACTTCGGGCACGTAAAGCAAATTAGAGCGACTAAAATTTTTGCGTAGTTGTGAGGCGTTGGCCGCCTCATTTAACATGTTGAGCTCGTTTAAGATGATGTTTTCAAATTCGGCAACGATTTCAGTTGGACGTATTTTTTGACTCATTTGGTGTTTGCTAATTAGCCTTGCTAGGGCATACATTAGTGCAATATCGCGCTTGATGATTTGATCAATGTTAGGGCGCACTACTTTAACCACGACTTTGTCGCCATCGTGGGTGGTGGCAGTGTGTACTTGGGCAATAGAGGCAGACGCCAGAGGTTTTTGATCAAAATTTTTAAAAAGGGTGTCAATGCTATCACCCAAAGATTCCTCGACGATTTGTTGGGCATTAGCCGAATCGAAAGCGGGGCATTTGTCTTGCAGTTTTGCCAGTTCATCACCAATGTCATCTGGCAACAAATCTCGTCTGGTAGAGAGCGTTTGCCCAAACTTAATAAAAATTGGCCCTAGTTCTTCTAGTGCTAAACGAATGCGTTCGCCGCGTGTGTATTGCTTTACCGGAAAATAATGCCAAGGGATTAAATATAAAAGCGGCTTAAAGCTTTTTAACAAAGGTGTAGATAGGACTAGGCTGTCTAATCGATAGCGCATTAAAATACGTGAGATAGCAATAAATCTGACCAAGTTACGCATCTGTTTATGCACCCTTGTTTTTAAATAATTCAGATTTTGTTGGTGCAATGAGCAAAGTGGTTAGTTCGTCTTTGAGTGTTTCTAATGGGTTGTCAGACGCTTTAAAACTTTTGGCCAGTTTGCCTACTTGATGGGCAATAATATCACCCGTATACTTAGACAGTACTTCTTCGAAGTCAATGTCAATCTGTTGAAGTAGGTCGACTAATAATTGCGCGGTTTTAACATCACCATGAATGACGATTTTATCTTGTCGAAGCAATTTGGTTAAATCCTCACCTTGAAATAACGCTAAGAAAACACTAGATTTGAGTTTGATATCGACATCAGCGCCAGCACTTGTGTCTGTGGTGACAAAAATACGATCATTAGTACAGACAAAGTTGACGTTGATTGGCAAGTCTTCTAGAGCAAAATACAGCGTTTTTCCGTTGAGCGCACCTAGATCTGCATTACCTTGATCGATTAAATAGTTTAAGGCTTGTTCAAGCACAAAGTGTTGCATGGGGCTTAAACCTTAATGCCCTTGTGTAAAGCGACAATACCACCTGATAGGTTGTGATACTCGCAGAAACCAAAACCCGCGTCCAACACCATAGACTTTAGTGCTTCTTGATCTGGATGTTTGCGAATAGATTCGGCTAAATATTGATAAGATTCTTCGTCATCAGCAATCATGCCACCGAGTTTTGGCATGACGCTGAACGAGTAAAAATCATAGAATTTTTTCAAAAATTCAGAGTCGGTTTTTGAAAACTCTAAAATTAATAAACAACCACCCGGTTTGAGAATGCGGTGCATTTCTTTGAGCGCTTGATCTTTATCAGTGACGTTTCGAAGGCCAAAGGCAATACTAACACAATCAAAAGTGTTGTCTGCAAATGGAATTTGTTGTGCATTAAGCTGGACAAACTCCACGCCAAAAATACCGTTGTTGATTAGATTCTTTCTGCCTTCGTCAAGCATAGCGGCGTTAATATCGCTCAGAACAACCTGCCCGGCATCACCAACTTTTTTTCTAAATTCAATGGCTAAGTCGCCCGTGCCACCAGCAATGTCTAATACCTTGTCTCCAGTTTTTACATTGCTTGAAGCAATGGTGTAGCGCTTCCATAGGCGATGTGCGCCAAACGAAAGCACGTCATTCATTAGGTCGTATTTACTAGCGACTGAATCAAAAACACCTCTGACCAGGCCTTGCTTGTCATCAGTGTCGACGTCTTTAAAACCAAAGTGCGTGGTTTTATCCATGGCTATTTTTTCGGATAAGATCTGAAGTCAGCACCGGTGTAGATTTGCGTTGGTCTGAAAATACGGTTGTGGTGCACCTGTTCACTCCAATGTGCCAGCCAGCCTGCAGAGCGTGCAACCGCAAAGATAGGAGTGAATTGGTCGGTTGGTAAGTGTAATATTTCTGCATACAAAATGCCTGAATAAAAGTCAACATTTGGATAAACACCTTTGGCAGACAACAACTCTTCACAAACACGCTCTACTTCTAGTGCAGTTTCAAAGCGCTTTGATATAGTAATGCCGGTTTTGTTGACGTATTCTTCAATCATTTTTTGCAAAATAGTGGCGCGAGGGTCTTTGATGCTGTATTCACGATGCCCCATGCCCCAAATCACTTGTTTATTTTTTAGGCGATTTTCAATGTAGGCGCGTGCATTTTTGGCCTCGCCAATCTCATCTAGCATATTGAGCACGTCTTCATTTGCACCGCCATGCAATGGGCCAGCTAAAGTACCAACGGCTGCTGACATTGCAGCAAACGGATTGGTCAGCGTGGAAGCGGTTACCATGGCTGAGAAAGTTGAAGCATTAATAGTGTGTTCGGCGTGCAAAATTAAGCAAGCGTCAAACAGTTTAACGATCTCATCACTTGGCTCTCTGCCACAAAGCATTTGTAAGAAGTTTTGTGCATAGCCCATTGATGGATCGGGCGGTACCGGGTCGTAACCATTGCGTACGTTTTCCCACATAGAAACCAAGGTGGCTGTGGTTGATAAAATATGGATGAGTGCCACTTGCGTTACATCAGAATCGGGGGTGGCTGCTTTGGCCTCTGGATAGAAAGTTGCCATTGAAGCGATCGCCATTTGTAACACGTTCATCGGATGGCCCGTTGGTGGCAGTGACCACATCATTGTGCGAATATTAGACTTTACGCGATAATGGCTTTGCAATAAACACCGGAATTCTTCAAGCTCTTGCTTGTTAGGTAATTCACCGTGCAATAACAACATTGAAGCTTCTTCGAAAGAGGAGTTTTTGACCAAATCTTCAATCGAATAACCACGATAAGCTAAGATGCCATTTTCACCATCAATCGAAGAAATAGAAGATTCTGTTGCCGGAACGCCGGCTAAACCGGGGATATATTCAATCATACTGAGAACGATGAACCGCAACCACAAGTGGTTTTGGCATTTGGATTATGAATAATAAAGCGCGAGCCTTGTAAGTCTTCAAGATAATCAACAGTTGCACCAATTAGATACTGATAGCTCATTGGATCAACCACTAAACGTACACCGTTATTATCAACCGAACTGTCACCTTCTTTGTAATTTTCATCAAACGTGAAGCCGTAAGAAAAACCAGAACAACCGCCGCCAGTAATATAAACGCGTAGTTTTAAGTCTTCGTTTTTTTCTTCAACAATTAAATTAGCTACTTTTTTAGCAGCAGAGTCGCTAAAAATAATATCAGCCTCTTCTAAAGCTTGTGCTGTTTTCATATTTATCTCCTTTAAGGCAGTAAGCCGATTTGCTCTAGGCCCAGCCCTTCATCTATATCGAACATAATGTTCATGTTTTGTATTGCTTGTCCTGCTGCACCCTTGATCAAATTATCAATCACGGATGTCACCACTAGCTTACCACCCACTGCTTTTTGTGCGGCAATCTGACAGAAGTTGCTTGATTTAACATTGCGCGTTTCAGGCACAATGCCTGCGCCAAGGACAGTCACAAAATGCTCGTTTTATAGGCAGCTTCAAATGTTGATTGTACATCAGTGTCAGTAT
>AJXC01001877.1_pt1 | contig 52519 bp, 71 predicted proteins | sample 404948 | NCBI WGS metagenome assembly AJXC01 (sample SAMN02954314, study PRJNA77837) | marine metagenome | biome: aquatic; feature: Guaymas Basin Hydrothermal Plumes; material: sea water; isolation source: Guaymas Basin Hydrothermal Plumes and Background water depths 1600, 1775... ... | reverse complement strand
TTTAGATTTATTGGCTGATCGGTACACCATTAACGGCGCTTTTTTCTTCTCAACCACGGCTTTGTCGATTACCACTTCATTGACATCTTCTAATGATGGCAATTCAAACATTGTATCTAATAACAAGTCTTCTAGAATAGAGCGCAGGCCTCGAGCTACCTGTTTTGCGCTTAATGGCTAGCTTAGCAATTTCTGATAGGGCTGCCTTTCTAAAGGTTAATTTAACACCTTCCATTAAAAACACTTCTTGAAATTGCTTAACCACTGAATTTTTAGGCTTTGTTAAGATTTGAATTAACGCTTCTTCATCAAGCTCACTCAGTGCTGTTTGTACTGGTAAACGACCCACCAATTCAGGAATAAGGCCATACTTGATTAAGTCTTCTGGTTCGATTAAGTCAAACAAATCCGTTAAGGTTTTCTCTGTATTAAGGTCTTTCACATCAGCAGAAAAACCAATACCAGTCGCCTTTTCAACTCTTCTTCCGATGATCTTATCTAGACCACCAAACGCGCCACCACAAATAAATAAAATCTTTGAGGTGTCTACATCGATGGTTTCTTGATTAGGGTGTTTACGCCCACCTTGAGGTGGTACTGAAGCCACTGTGCCTTCAATTAGCTTAAGCATGGCTTGCTGTACGCCTTCACCCGAAACATCACGGGTAATAGAAGGGGAATCTGAACGACGTGAAATTTTATCAATTTCATCAATAAAGATAATGCCGCGCTCTGCACGGTCTGCATCAAAATCACACTTAGACAATAAACTTTTAATCACATTTTCAACATCATCGCCCACATAACCTGCTTCAGTTAATGTGGTTGCATCTGCTACTGTGAAAGGCACGTCCAAAATACGGGCCAGTGTTTGCGCTAATAATGTCTTACCTGAGCCCGTTGGGCCAATCATCAAGATATTAGACTTATCTAACTCGACACCGTTCGATACATAGCCGCTTTGTAAACGCTTGTAATGGTTATAAACCGCAACAGAAAGCACTTTTTTGGCGTGATCTTGACCAATCACGTAATCGTTTAAAAAATGCAATAACTCTTTAGGCGTGTAATCCCACTCTTTATGAGTGTCTGTAATTTCTTTAAGTGTTTGTTCTTGGATTAAGTCATGACATGATTCAATACATTCGTTACAAATGTAAACACCTGGGCCTGCAATTAAGCGATCGACCTCAGCCTTGGCTTTGCCACAAAACGAACAATTTAATTCTTCAATATCTGCTGCCATAGACTAAAACTCCTTAGCGTTTTGTAAGCACCTTATCAATTAAGCCGTATTCTGCTGACTTAGAAGCTGACATAAAGTTATCCCTGTCAGTGTCTTTTTGAATAGAGGCAATACTTTTTCCTGTGTGCTTTTTCAAGATATTGTTAAGCTTTTCTCTAACCGTTAAGATCTCTTTAGCATGGATATCAATATCACTGGCTTGACCTGAAAAACCACCTAAAGGTTGGTGAATCATCATTCTCGCATGTGGCAAGGCAAAACGTTTACCTTTAGCACCAGCAGTTAATAGTAACGCACCCATGCTCGCTGCTTGACCAATACATAAAGTAGAGACATCTGGCTTAATAAACTGCATGGTGTCATAAATAGCCAAACCTGCAGAAACTGACCCACCTGGTGAATTAATATACAAGTGAATGTCTTTATCTGGATTTTCAGATTCTAAAAATAACAGTTGAGCTACAATCACGTTGGCCATGTAATCTTCAACAGGGCCCACTAAGAAAATAACACGTTCTTTTAAAAGGCGCGAATAAATATCATAAGCGCGTTCGCCTCGGGCAGATTGCTCCACCACCATTGGGATTTGATTTAAGTTTTGAATTGTCATTTATGCTTGTTGTGTTACTTCCTGAAACTTTTTATTTTTAACGGTAACAGTTGCCTTTTCTAAAACAACTTCTTGCACCATTTTTTCAACCACTAATAGCTCAACATGCGTGAGTCTTGTTGGGTCTTCATTGTAGTAGTCTATCATTTGTTGTGCATTTTCGCCATACATCTGTGACATTTCTTCTAACTTAGCATCTAATTGTTCTTTGCTTGCAGTAAGCTTATTACTACTCGCAATTTCACCAATCAACAAACCTAATTTAACACGACGCTCGCCTTCTGTATTAAAGGCAGATGCTTCTAGGTCGGCTTGAGGTTGCATGCCTTGTTGCTGCATACGCTCTTGCATTTCTTGAAGTAAGTTCTGCGCTTCACTATCAATACTGGCTTGCGGCACAGTAAAATCATTTACCGATAACAACGCATCAAAAATTGCATTTTTATTCTCTTCTGCAAGACGATTGTCAATCTCAACACGCATTTGCTCTTTCATGCTCTTTTTCAAGGCATCCATGTCTTTTTCGCCAAATTTTTCAGCAAACTTATCATCTAACTTAGGCGCTTTAGGAGAAGCCACATCTGTCACAGTGATTTCAAAAGTGACTTCATTGCCTGCTAACTGTGGCGCATGGTAATCTTTAGGGAAAGTTAAATCCAAGCTGATTGATTTTCCCGGGGCAACATCAGTTAGGCCATCTTCAAAACCTTTAATCATTGAGCCTTTGCCCAATATCAATTGAAAATCAGTTGATTTGCCACCATCGAATACTTTGCCATTCATAATGCCTTCAAAGTCAATCGTTACTTGATCGCCTTCTTTAGATTTACGCTTTACAGATTTGTATTCAGTTGATTGAGTAATTAAACCCTCTAAGGTTTTTTCTTCATCGGCTTTGGTAATTTTTACTTCAGTTTGCTCGATTTTTAACTTAGAAAAATCAGACACTTTAATCTTAGGATAAACTTCAAATTCAACCGTGTAAGAAAATTCCTCTTTGTCTTTTGAATCTATTTTAGTGATGGTTGGTCGTGCTGCTGGCGTTACTTTTACGTCAGCCAATGCATCCACTAAGGTTTCGTTAACAATATCATTCACTGCATCTGAAGTTGCGTTGTCACCAAACTGCTTGCGCAAAATAGACAAAGGCACCTTACCCTTTCTAAAACCATCAATGGCGACTTGTGAGGCCATTTTTTTCAAAACTGCATCTGATTTCTGTTTAAAGATATCTGCAGGTAATTTAACCGTTAATGATCTTTTAAGGCCGTCTAATGTTTCTAGTGAAGTTTTCATTTATTATAAATCCGATATTGTGCTTAAAAAAAGAATGAATTATACCCGATGGGGCTGTATTTTCATGTGCAATAAAAAAGGCAGTCAGGACCGCCTTTTTTTAATTTTCAAAGATTAAAAATCATTAAAAATTAAGTTTTAGTGTAGACCAGCAATGTATTCAGAAACCGCATCAATTTCTGTGTTGGTTAAACTCTTAGTGAAGTTAATCATCATGCCTTCATAGTCGTTAGCTCTGCTTGGCTTAGTCGAACCCGTTTGCGCATTGATTGAGTCTTGACGAAACAACTTAAGCTGCTTAGCTACATAAGCAGCATGCTGTGAACCTAATGCCGGAAAACCTGCAGCTGGAATGCCTTTTCCTTGTGGGCCATGACAAGCAATACAAGCCGTTGTGTCTGTGGATTTCTTACCACCACGATAAATTTTTTCACCTAGGGTAATATTGGCAGATTTCTTCGCAACACCTGGTGTTACTGTCTGTGAAGCATAATACGCAGCAATGTTTTGCATATCAGTATCAGTTAATGGCGCCACCATTCCGGCCATCGTAGCATCTGTACGATCGTGAGTTTTAAATTCTCTTAATTGTTTTAACAAGTAAGCTTGGCTTTGTCCTGCTAATTTAGGAAAGATTGGTACCATTGAGTTGCCATTGACACCATGACAACCAATACAAGTTGCTGATTTTTCTTGACCAAGTGCCGTGTCGCCTGCCGCTAAAGTGTGTGTTGAAACTGAAATCAATACAACAGTGAAGATTAATGCTAATTTATTCATGGGTTTCCTTTTTGCAAAAAAATAAGCCGATATTATACTCAATATCGGCTTATCATAATATAGGATTTAAACTTAAATCCTAAAAATTACGGATGCGGTTAAAACCGCCAGTAATTTATTTTCCAGATAGGAAATCAGCAATTGCTTGCTCATGGCCTGCAGCCATTGGCGCCATTGCATTCATTGTTGGGTCTACACGTTTGCCAGACTGGAAGTCTTTTAACTGTTGAAAGATCCAGTTAGAATCTTTACCCGCTAGCGAAGGGTACGATGGTACCATTGAGTTACCGCCAGCACCGTGACAACCTGCACAACCTAAGTTGTTGTACATTGCTTCGCCAGACGCTTGAACTGAAAATGAACCCATTGAAATTGCAGCCGCTGCTGCTACTAATAAAACTTTTTTCATTACTCCTCTCCTTATTTTTATAAACTAAAATATAATGGTAATTAACTNNACTATNTATTNTACATTAACTAAAATATAATGGTAATTAACACCACGAACTATTATACATCTGTTTAACTAAATGAGCAACTGTTTAACTAAATGAGCAACACCTACCACCAGGCCAAGTTTGTACTCTCGTGCCCATCCCTTAAAGGCTGTCCAGAAGACCAAGGCTTTGAAGTAATTTTTGCCGGTCGCTCTAATGCCGGAAAGTCTAGCGCCATCAACACGCTGACTTTACAAAAAAAGTTAGCTAAAGTCTCACGAACGCCTGGTAGAACACAACATTTGGTATTTTTTGAATTAGATGAAAACCGTCGTTTGGTTGACTTACCCGGTTACGGTTACGCTAAAGTACCCGAGCGTATTAAACGACAATGGCACATTGACATGAGTGAATATTTTGAAAAACGTCGTTGCTTAGCGGGTGCAGTTTTGGTGATGGACGTGCGTCGTCCACTGACAAAATTTGATCAAATGATGTTGGACTGGTGCGTTAGCATTAACCTACCCACGCAAATTTTACTAACCAAATCAGATAAACTTAAAAAAGGTGCGGCGAGCAACGCACTACTCAAAGTCAGACGCGCTATCGAGCCACACCCTTATGTAGAGGTACAGCTTTTTTCTAGTTTAAAAAAACAAGGCCTAGAGACAATTTGGAGTCGACTCGATACTTTCTTCGGCTATGTGGATTAATGCCAATCTAACATCTCTAACCGCTCAAGACAGTATTGTTCTGGCTAACAATCGACAAGTCCTAGCTTTTAAAAAGACTTGGGGTCTGCAACGAGGCGTCTCAGCACTACCTCAGACTTTTGCTTGGAAACAATACCTGCAGCACACTTGGAAAGCCATTAATCCCAACTCATCCAAGCGCCTTATTTCAGCCATCGAATCTAGAACACTCATCAATCAATCCATGACGCGCTTAGGCCAAATAGTTGATACTCGCCTACTAGACGAAGTGGTAAAAAATATGGATTATTGTCATGCGCATTTAATCAACCCCACGCAATTACTTGATTCACATCATCAAAATAGTGAGTTATTTAGCGCTTGGATGTTGGATTATCAGCAAACCAAATTGACACTTAATGTGCTTGATGTCAATGATCTATCCACACTCATCTTAAACCGTGACTGTGAAATTAGCCAACCATATACCTTTACGGGTTTAAAACACTCACACCTGAGCAATCAGGCTTGTTTGCCAATATTGGCCATCAAGTCTTAAACGCAAACCAGCCAAACACAAACAGTAGCAATCAAATCTTTAACACAACCTCTGATGAAATTTTTCATGTTGCCAATTGGGCTAAAGATTTACACAGAAAACACCCAGAAAAACACATTGCCATTGTCAGCCCACAACTCAACAGTGAACACCATCAAATCAAATCAATTTTTGATCAAGTCTTCGACGATGTGCTGGTTGGCACGGGACAAAAAGCCTACAACATTTCTCTAGGCTTGCCACTGACTGATTACCCATTCATTCGGCACTTACTTTCAGTGTTACAGCTCTCTCAACAACTACAAAGTAATCGCATTAGCACTGAGACCTTTAACGCCGTTATCACCTCACCCTATATTGCTCATGCCCAGATTGAACAATCAAGCCGAGCATTATTGGTGAATCAGGTTTTATCTTGGTCACAAACACACTTTAAATTAAACCAACTTAGTTCGCATCTAATTAACACGCCTTTATTAGAAACACTGATTAACAACATCAGCTCACAAGCCGCAAGTAGCCAACAAAAGCACGATCAATGGCTACTCAACTTTAACACGCATTTACAAACTTGGGGCTTTGCAACAGACAGAACCTTATCCAGTGTTGAATACCAATTATTTAACAAATACCAGCAAACCAGCTTGGGGCTAAATCAATTAGCCCAAATCACCGATAAAGTTGGCGCGTCACAAGCCATTGTCGATTTACAAACCTGGTTATCCAAAGTGATTTTCCAAGCGCAATCTGCCAAAACACCGATTCAAATACTTGGCAGCTTAGAAGCAGAAGGCCTGTATTTTGACGAAGCATGGGTGCTCGGCATGACCGATGATTTCTTGCCAGCAGCGCTTAATGCACCGCGTTTTATTCCTAATGACATTGCCGCACAACATCAAATTCCTCACAGTAATTTTGAACTGATTGCCAAAGATGCCAAAGATACGCTGAATAATTTAATCAATTTATCTGATCAAGTGAATTTCTCTTATGCCAAAACTCACTTTGAAAGCGAGCAACACAGATCACCGCTACTGACTTTTGATAACGAAATCAAAACACCCAAACACCCACATCAGCCCGCCCCATTAGAAACCATTAACGATACTCAAGCCGCGCCACTAGCTGACAAGCAGGTGAGTGGCGGCGTAAGCATTATAAAAGACCAAATGGCTTGCGCCTTTAAAGGCTTCGCCCATCGCCTTAATATCAAAAAATTTGACGCACCACATCTCGGCCTTAACCGTGCAGAACAAGGGGATGTAGTGCACAAAGTATTGGAATCTATCTATCGGCAAGTACAATCTTCTGCTGATTTGATCGCTTACAGTGAAAACAAATTAAATCAGCTAATCGATACCGCCATTCAAAATGAATTAAAGCGTTATGGACGCTCCGGCTTTACTCAAATCGAGCACGACCGACTACAACAATTGATTCATAAATTCATTGCTACCGAAAAACAACGTGATGCCTTTAGAGTCATTGCCACCGAACAAACCATCGAAGCCAATGTTGCTGGTTTGCACTTTAATACGCGCCTTGATCGTGTTGATGAAATGGACAACGGCGACCGTATTATCTTTGATTACAAGACTGGTAACTTACCAAGCAACCCTTGGTGTGGAGATCCAATCAAAGAGCCACAATTGCCCATTTACGCCACCACCAATCCAGCTGATGGTATTGCCTTTATTAAGCCAGCGGCAGATAAAATTAGTTACACTGGCTTGGCCAGAGATAAAGATTCCTTACCCAAGAAAACTTCTGGGCAAAAATCTTGCACCGATTGGGACGAACAGATCAGACTCTGGCAACAGCAATTAGACCAAACCAGTCTCGACTACCAACAAGGTGATGCTGAAGTGCTACCGACTAAAGGCGCTTGTGAGTATTGTGAATACGATTCACTTTGTCGAGTTGTAAAATAACGCAATAATTGACAACTTCTTATCCTGAATAGCCTTAGCAATATTGCTTTTATCAAGACTGGCAATATCGATCGAACCCAACTGATCACGCAGTTGCTTTATCGAATCAACCTCAATACCCAACAAAACAAATATTGCGAGTAATTGCTCAAAACGCCCTTTGCGTCTCAGTGCATCGGTTCGATTAAAAAATGCCAACACCCCTTCTGCATCTTGCTGCTCTAGTTGATCGGCAATCACTCGCCACTGACTCGTTAGTGTTGCAAGTTGCGTGTATTCCTTGGGACATTTAATATGCTGACACAATTGCTCAATGGTATCGGCACGCTCATTATGCAACCAAACAGCAAACTTAATCACCGGATTATGGGTATTCAGACGATCTAAAAATTCAAACTCATTGTCATGGGTTGTGTGTGCATTATTACTCAGCATCGGGAAAACCCTTGCATCAGCGCCACAAGCTGATAACACCTTAAAAAACGCCGACGGTGTTTCGTAAGACAGTGCTTTCTCAAGCTCTTTAAAGACGCGTTCAGGTGTCAATGCATCAACCTCGCCGGAGGCGACCATGTCTTTCATCAGTCGATGAGTTGAGTGCGCCACTTTAAAACCGAATACTTTAAATCGTGCAGCAAATCGTGCCACACGCAACACACGCACAGGGTCTTCACTAAAAGCATCAGAAACATGCTTTAGCAAGCCGTTGTTTAAGTCTTCTTGGCCGTTAAAGGGATCAAACAATTCCCCATCTTTCTCAGCAATCGCATTAATGGTTAAATCACGGCGTGATAAGTCCTGCTCAAGTGTGACTGATTTTGAAGTATCAAACTCAAAGCCCTTATAGCCTTTGCCAACCTTGCGCTCGAGTCTAGCCAGTGCATATTCTTCCTGTGTGCCCGGATGCAAAAAAACGGGGAATTCTTTACCCACTTGACGATAGCCAAGATCCAACATTTCGTCAGGCGATGAGCCAACTATCACCCAATCTTTCTCAGTGTTGTTGTCGCTAATGCCTAATAAGCGATCACGAACTGCACCGCCAACTAAATACTTTTTCATGGTTGTGAAGAAGAATGGTTTAAATGCCCATATAATACACGAATGGATTTATCTAAATTAACGCCAGAACAGTTTAAAGTCACCCAACAGTGCGGCACGGAAGCACCATTTACTGGCCAATATGTCAATCATCATGAGCAAGGGGATTACACCTGTATTTGCTGCAATCAAGTGCTGTTTTCATCCGATACTAAGTTTGACTCTGGCACTGGCTGGCCCAGTTTTTATGACATTGCCACGGCTGACAGTGTCTCTTCAATTGAAGATAACGCACATGGCATGACTCGCGTAGAAATCAGATGCAAAAACTGCGATGCACATCTTGGCCACGTATTCCCTGATGGCCCCGCGCCGACCGGGCAACGTTACTGTATTAATTCAGCTTCACTTAACTTTAAGGCAAGCTAATGCACATTCATATTCTTGGTATTGCCGGCACGTTTATGGGCTCTTTAGCACTGATTGCCAAGCAACTCGGCCACACAGTCACTGGCCAAGATCAAGGCGTATACCCGCCGATGAGCACGCAACTTAATGAACAAAACATCACTTACACACAAGGTTATAGCGCTAAAGATTTACCCGAGGCTGATATCTTTATTATTGGCAATGCCCTATCGCGTGGCAATGAATGCGTGGAAGAAATCCTCACCAAACAATACACTTATACTTCAGGTGCACAATGGCTGAGTGAAAACGTCCTACGTGATAAGTGGGTGTTAGCCGTATCGGGCACTCACGGCAAAACCACCGCGGCAAGCATGCTCGCTTGCATCTTAGAATATGCGGGCTACAATCCCAGCTTTTTGATTGGTGGTGTGGTTGAAGATTTTGGCGTGTCATCACGACTCACCGATTCAAACTTCTTTGTCATTGAAGCCGATGAATACGACACCGCATTTTTTGACAAGCGCTCAAAGTTTGTGCATTACCACCCAAAAACTTTGGTGATCAATAATCTTGAATTTGATCATGCTGATATTTTTAATTCCCTCGAAGACATCCAAAAACAATTTCACCATCTGCTTCGTACCGTACCAAACGACGGGCTCATCATTCACCCACAAAACAATCAAGCTATCGCTGAAGTACTAAAGCAAGGCCTATGGTCTGCTGAGCAGGCCTTGCCTGCTCAGCAACTAACCACCACCAAAACAGGCAGTCATTTTGATGTTGAAGGGCGCACTGTTAATTGGCGCCTACTCGGCGAGCACAATATGCAAAATGGCCTCAGCGCTATTTACGCAGCACACCACATTGGTGTTCCATTTGATGTGGCTTGCGAGGCGTTAAATACATTCAAAGGCGTAAAGCGCCGTTTAGAAGTTAAACATCAAACTAATCATATTACTTTGTATGATGATTTTGCCCATCACCCAACAGCCATCAAAACTACGCTATCGGGTCTGCGTGCTAAAGTAGGCACTGAAAATATCGTCGCTGTTCTAGAGCTTAGGTCTAACACTATGAAATCAGGCATTCATCAGCAAAGCTTAGTTGATGCGCTTAAAGATGCCGACCAAGTGCTTGTATTAAAACCTCAGAATACTGATTGGGATATCAACGCATTATTTGATGCTGATAGCTTGTTTGACTCTGTCGATGACATTGTTATTCAACTTAGTCAAATTAACCAAGGTCATTTTGTGGTCATGTCTAACGGTAGCTTTGATGATATTTTTAACAAACTAATACCCAACTTACACTCTGGAGAGTACAAGTGAAACCAATTGCAATCGCACTTACTGGTGCATCTGGCATGCCTTATGCCCTCACCCTACTCAAAGAATTGGTTAAATCTCAAGAGAAAATCTACGTGATGATTTCACAAGCGGCCAATACCGTGATCGCTATGGAAACTGATTTAAACTTAGGTAGCGATACTAAGGTCATTGAAAAAAATCTCACCCAATATTTAGATGCTAAGGATGGCCAGATTGAAGTATTTTCTAAAAATCAATGGACCGCACCCGTAGCCTCCGGCTCTAACCCACCACGTGCAATGGTAGTGTGCCCTTGCACCATGAGCACGCTCTCAGCCATTGCCCACGGCTCAGCTGACAACCTTATGCACCGTGCTGCCGATGTGGTGATTAAAGAGCAAAAGAAACTCATCTTAGTACCTAGAGAAACCCCGTATTCAGCCATTCATCTAGAGAATATGCTCAAACTTTCTCGACTAGGCGTGGTGATCATGGATGCTAATCCGGCCTTCTATCAAAATCCAAAAACCATTGATGACTTGGTCAATTTTGTGGTGGCCAGGATACTCGATCATTTAGACGTAAATCACGATCTTGCACCACCTTGGCAAGGTTAGTAGTATGTAATAGGCCTTGCCTGTTACATTAAAAAGCAATAACAGTTAATCCTAAGAAAGCCAAGAATATTGCAAAGAATTTTTTGAGTTTTTTACCATCAACGCTGTGCGCTACCTTTGCACCGAGTGGAGCAAATAACACACTCATTGCCACAATGCTTATCAGTGCCTCAGTGTGAATAAAGCCCAAACCACCACTGGCACTTTGTACATTCCAACCAACGACAATAAATCCTAATGCACCTGCAATGGCAATTGGCATGCCGACCGCTGCCGAGGTGGCAATGGCATTTTTAATATCAACATTGTTATAAGTTAAAAATGGTGTGGTCATGGTGCCACCGCCAATCCCCACAATCGCAGAAACCAAGCCAATAATATAACCCGTTATACGCCACACCCATTTACCCAAATTATCTACATGGGCCGAACTACTGAGCCCAAAGTACATAATCGCAGCCACACTAAATTCAAATAAGGCAAAAAACAGTCGCATAAAGTCAAAGCTCATCAGCTTAGTCAATAAAGCACCACTAAAAGCACCTAATAAAATAGTCGGCGTTAGTTTTTTAAAATTATGCCAATCAATTGCGCCATGCTGATGGTGCGCTCGAACGCTGGATATTGAGGTAAATACAATGGCGGCCAGCGCTGTGCCAACAGCCGTGTGCATTAAAGCTTGTTCGCTAATACTACCGGACAATAAATACAACAAAGCCGGCACCATAATCAGCCCACCGCCAACACCTAAAAGACCGGCAATAAACCCTGAAAATACGCCAAGTAATAATAACGGTACTATTTCAACCAAGCACTCACCTCATCTACTAACAGCTCGTCTTTATCATTAAAAAAATGATCAGCACTCACCATTTTTTGCCTGTAGTTTGAGTTGTGTTTTGATGCTCGCTGTTTTCCTTGAATACCTTGCATCACCGACGGAATATCTTCATCACCATATAGATCCAATACAGGAATATCAATATTCGATAAATATTGAGCTGTTGTTTTTGGCATGCCAATACCCACATAACGCTTAAATGGATTTGCATTATTCGCCAGATAATGCGTTGACATCACACTGCCCAAACTATGGGCAATCAACACGTTAGCTTCTAAGCCTTGCGCTGTTAGGTAGTTCACCGCTGAATTAATTCGATTATCTGCATCTACCAATAACGGCGCATAACCATCAGATCCCACGCCATTTTCTAACACCGGCATTTGGATTGATAAGGTATTAAAGCCTCTCTCAGTTAGCGCCACCCGAAGTGGCTGAATAACTTGAGGCCAATCAGGATGCACACCCAAGCCATGAACAATGACTGCGGTTTGCTTGGTATCGGATTCAGACTCAGTATAAATAGCTAAAAATTCATGGTCATTAGCCTTTAATAAAACCACATCGCCATCCATTAGGCCGTCTTCAATAAAGCTCGCCCAACGCGCTTCTTTGGCATAATCTGGCACCACTTGTGCAAGTGCAATATTACTCAGCAATATCAATGCTACTAGAATTTTTCTCATAATTTCTCCTTAAATCACAAACTAATTATAAAAGAAAAAATTAGGGAATTTTACGAATGACTGTCTTTCAATGAAAAATACTAATAATCACTGTTTTTAGTCAAAATAACCCTAAAAAACACCTAAAAATGATAAAAAATAGCTATTTTTTAAATAAAAACTGTAAAAAATCGGCTAAAAATAGCCAAATATTGCTAATTTTTAGTTAATTTATTAAAATTTTGTGTCTTATGAGAGGTTTATTAGCAAAATTTGCTAAATTTTTGACTAAAACAGGGGAAAATTTAGTAGAAATTTAAGACAGTTTTGATCGAATTAACGCCGACACTATGCCCATGTCAGCCTTACCGCCTAACTGACCTTTTAACACACCCATGAGCTTGCCCATGTCTTGCATAGAAGATGCGCCAGTATCGGCAATGGCTTTGTCCACAGCGGTGGCAATTTCAGCTTCTGACAGTTGTGCTGGCATGTAGTTATTGATAATCACCAATTCAGCTTCTTCAACCTCAACCAAATCAGTACGGCCTGCGTCTTTGAATTGTGAAATAGAATCTTTGCGTTGTTTCACCATTTTTTGAATAACGGCTAATACTTGTGTGTCATCAAGCTCGATACGATCATCCACTTCTTTTTGCTTGATGGCGCCTAAAATCATACGAACCGCTCTGAGGGCGTCTTTATCTTTTGCCTTCATGGCGGATTTCATATCGTTAATAACGCGTGCTTTTAGTTCTGACATAGTGTTAAATCAATCGTGTTAAATTAAAAAAATGCCGATACAAGTATCGGCAATTTAAGAAAAAATTTGCTAACGCTATAAAGCGTTAGCAAATATTCTTAATACATTCTCTTGCGATGAACGCGATTTTTAGCCATCTCTTTATGAGTACGCTTAACCGCTGCTGCCTTCATACGCTTGTTAACCCATGTTTGCTTTTCGTAAAATTCTTTCTTACGAACATCAGTAATAACACCGGCTCTGTCGCATGAACGACGAAAACGTCTAAGGGCAATATCAAAGGGTTCGTTCTCTCTTACTTTAATTGAAGGCATGTTTTATTTTCCTTTATGAATCAGTGGTGTCTGCATTAGCAGAGCTGTCAAAATCAACCAATTGAATAATCGCCATTGGTGCTTTATCACCAGTACGGAAACCGGCTTTAAGAATACGGGTGTAACCACCAGGGCGCTCTTTGTAGAACGGGCCTAGCTCAGTGAATAACTTTGCTACGGATGCATCGTCACGTAATTTTGCAAATGCATTACGACGATTAGCAACAGAATCTGTTTTCGCTTTGGTAATTAAAGGCTCAACCACACGTCTAAGCTCTTTAGCTTTAGGCAAGGTTGTTCTGATTGTTTCATGTAGAAACAATGAGTTTGCCATGTTTTGAAACATTGCCTTACGATGAGAAGCGTTACGATTTAGTTGTCTACCTGACTTTCTATGTCTCATTATATTTCCTTATTCACTCATTAAGTCAACTGGTGGCCAATTTTCAATGCCTGTGCCTAATGCTAGGCCTTTTTCAGTTAACACTTCTTTAATTTCGTTTAATGACTTACGACCTAAATTAGGTGTTCTCAATAAGTCTTGCTCAGACTTTTGAATTAAGTCACCAATGTAGTAGATTTGCTCTGCTTTTAAACAGTTTGCACTACGTACTGTTAGCTCTAACTCGTCTACTGCTGCTAATAACTGTGGATCAAAGTCTTCAGAAGTTGGCAATGCTGCCTCTTCTTCAACTAATTCTAATTCAACAAATGAAGACAACTGGTCTTGTAGGATTGTTGCTGCACGTTTGATTGCTACTTCCGCATCAACCGAACCATTAGTTTCAATGATCATGTTTAGCTTGTCTAGATTTACTTTTTGCTCAACACGGGCTGCTTCTACGGTAAAGCTAACACGCTTAATCGGTGAGAAACTTGCGTCTAACTGCATGCCACCAATGGTTGATGCTTCATCATCACGCGACACTGCTGTATCGTAACCAATGCCGGTGCCAATTTTAAGTGTTAGTCGCATGTGACCACCTGCATTCACTGTTGCGATGACTTTATCTGCATTGAACGCTGTAATGTCTGTGCCGTTTGCTTCGATATCAGCCACGGTGATTTCACATGGGCCTTTTTTATCAATAACTACTTCTGCAGTTTCAGCTGTGTTTAATGCAACCGACACTTCTTTAAGATTTAAAAGAATGTCTAACACGTCTTCCTGAACACCATCAATGGTTGAAAACTCATGCATTACACCATCAATTGCTGCTTCAGTGACGGCTGAACCTACCATAGAAGATAATAATGTTCTTCTAAGGGCGTTGCCTAATGTATGACCGAAACCTCTTTCCAAAGGCTCAAGAATAAGTCTGTATTCGTTAGTACCTGTTTCTGATGAGTCAACTAACTTTGGCTTTAAAAAATCTCTTGCACTACCTTGCATAATTACTTCCTTATTTTGAATACAATTCAACAATCAAATGTTCTGCGATGTCTGATGATAAATCATCACGAGCAGGAACATTTTTAAACACGCCTTTAAGGGCTTTGTTGTCTACATCAACCCAGTCAACTTGGCCTGATTGCTCAGCTAATTCAACAGCTAGCTGAATACGGCTTTGTTTTTTGGCTTTTTCTCTAATCGAGATCTCATCGTTTGCACTCACTTGGTAAGAAGGAATGTTAACGATAGAGCCATTTATAAGAATTGACTTGTGTGAAACCAGTTGTCTAGCTTCAGCACGTGTTGAGCCAAAACCCATACGGTAAACCACGTTGTCTAAACGGCACTCAAGTAATGACAATAAGTTTTCACCTGTTGAACCTTTCTTTTGTGATGCTTTTTTATAATAAAGACGGAATTGCTTTTCTAAGATGCCGTAGATGCGTCTTACTTTTTGCTTTTCACGTAATTGTAAACCATACTCAGTACCTTTTTGACGACGGGCATTGGCACCGTGTACACCAGGTAATTGTGTTAATTTACATTTAGAATCTAATGATCTAATGCCACTTTTTAGAAATAAGTCCGTGCCTTCGCGACGTGCTAATTTACAAGTTGGTCCAGTATATCTAGCCATAATTTATCCTTATACTCTGCGTTTCTTAGAAGGACGACAACCATTATGAGGGATTGGCGTTACATCTGTGATTGATTGAATTTTTAACCCTTGTGCATTAAGACCACGAATCGCAGAATCTCTACCAGGACCAGGACCTTTAACACGAACATCTAAGTTTTTCATGCCGAAAGCCATTGCTTTTTCACCACAATTTCCAGCCGCTACTTGCGCTGCAAATGGCGTTGATTTTCTTGAACCTCTAAAACCAGAACCGCCTGCTGTTGACCAACAAACTGCGTTGCCGTGACGATCGGTAATCATAACGATGGTATTATTGAATGTTGCATGAATATGCGCAATACCGTCAGTAATGACTTTTTTTGATTTTTTCTTTGCTGGTGCTGATGCTGGTGCTTGAGCCATAATATCTACCTATGATTATTTAATTAAACGACGAGGACCCTTACGAGTTCTGGCATTTGTTTTAGTTCTTTGACCACGAAGTGGTAAACCTTTTCTGTGGCGAATACCACGGTAACAACCTAAATCTTTTAAACGCTTAATGTCCATTGCCACTTGACGACGAAGGTCACCTTCAACTTCAAATACTGCAACTGCACTACGAATCATTTCTAACTGATCTTCAGCGATATCAGAAACCTTGGTAGCTGGGTCTATTTTAAGCTCTGCACAAATTGCTTTTGCTCGTGTGTCGCCGATACCAAAGATTGCCTGTAAGCCAATGACAACATGTTTGTTTGTTGGAATGTTAATTCCCGCTATTCTAGCCATTTATATTTTCCTTATATCCTACTTTTTTAGTCTAAATTTGTATTATTTTTTCCTAGAAAAACAACACAAAAATTAAAACGCGAAAAACCGGCAATTATACGTTGCGAGTCTTTCAATGTCAATCTCAATTAACCTTGTCTTTGCTTATGACGAGGCTCTTTACAAATTACTCGCACCACACCGTGACGCTTGATAATTTTGCAATTAATACAAATCTTTTTTACTGATGCTCTTACTTTCATAATTCCCTACCTTGTTTCTAGTTTAAACCAGCCTTTTTCATTAATGACTCGTACTGATTAGACATTAAATGTGACTGTGCTTGCGCGATAAAATCCATCACCACAACGACGATGATCAATAAACTGGTGCCGCCAAAGTAAAATGGCACGTTCCAATATAAAATTAAAAATTCTGGTAATAAACAAACGGCTGTAATATAAACCGCACCAGAAGCTGTCAAACGTGACATCACTGAGTCGATGTAATCTGCTGAGTGTTTTCCTGGGCGAATGCCTGGAATAAAACCACCTGACTTACGTAAGTTATCTGCCGTGTCTTTTGAATCAAAGGTTAAAGCTGTGTAGAAGAAAGTAAAGAATACGATCGCCAAACCATAAAATAAAACATATAACGGCTGTCCTGGCGAAATACTTGCGGTTAACTCAGCTAACCAACCCATACCTTCTGATTGTGAAAACCAACCACCTAAAGTTGCCGGGAATAAAATAATGCTTGAAGCGAAAATCGGTGGAATCACACCTGCCATATTAATCTTAAGCGGTAAGTATGAGCTTTGACCACCCACCATCTTACGACCTTGCTGACGCTTGGCATAGTTCACGGTAATACGGCGCTGTCCGCGCTCCATAAACACCACAAATGCAGTAACCAGTAAGGTCATTGCTAAAAGTATCACGACAAAAATAGCGGCCAATTCTCCTGTTGATACGAGCGACATAGTTGAACCTAATGCCGATGGTAAACCAGAAACAATACCAGCAAAAATAATCATCGAAATACCATTGCCAATGCCTTTTTCAGTAATTTGCTCACCGAGCCACATTAGGAACAAAGTACCAGTAGTTAAGGTGATAACTGTCACCAAACTAAAGGTAAAGCCGCCTTGTGTTACTAGCGCCACACCACCAGCTGATTGCGATTGTAGGGCAATTGAAATACCGTAAGACTGAAACACTGCCAAGACAACTGTACCCATACGGGTGTACTGTGTAATTCTACGTTTACCAGTTTCGCCTTCTTTTTTAAGTTGCTCGAGCTTTGGCACAACTGACGTCATTAACGTGATGATAATTGATGCTGAAATATAAGGCATGATGCCCAAAGTAAAGATAGATAAACGCTCTAATGCACCACCTGAGAACATATTAAACATATCCAAAATCGTGCCTTGATTGTCTTGCACCAGTGAAGCTAGTGCAAGCGGCGAGATGAACGGGATAGTAATATGCGTGCCTAATCTAAAAACGATTAACGCACCCAATAAAAAAAGGATGCGTCTGGTTAAATCTTGTGAAAGGCCTAAGGGTGGTTGACTCATAGAATTACTCGCTCACTGAGCCTTTAGCTGCTTCAATAGCGGCGCGTGCGCCTTTAGTTGCTCTGATGCCTGTTAAGGTTACCGCTCTAGTGATCTCACCAGAAAGCATGACTTTAACGCGCTTAATATTTTTAGTGACTAAATTGTGTAGCTTTAACACATCAACTGTAATCTCTTTTTCTTCTAATTTGTCAATCTCTGATAGAGTGACTTGTGAAGTAATGATGGAAACACGTGATGAGAAACCTACTTTAGGTAAACGACGTTGTAAAGGCATTTGACCACCTTCAAAACCAACTTTACTGAAACCACCTGAACGAGATTTTTGACCCTTGTGACCACGGCCACAAGTTTTACCAAAACCACTGCCGATACCACGGCCAACACGTTTTCTAGATTTCTTTTCACCCTCTGCAGGTGATAATGTATTTAATTGCATAGTACTCATAATTTCTAACCTTCTACCTTAAGTAGGTAAGATACTTTGTTAATCATGCCTCTCACTTCTGGCGTATCTTGCAAAACGACTGTGTGATTGATTCTCTTTAAGCCCAAACCAGTGATCGTTGCACGATGCGTTGGAAGACGACCATGAAAACTCTTAACTAACGTTACGCTAACGGTGTTTTTCTTAGGTGCTGCTTTTTTAGCTGCTGGCTTTTTCGCTGCAGTTTTTGCTGCGGGTTTTTTAGTTGCTACTGCTTTAGCAGGTGCCTTTTTTAGCGGCGACTGCTTTTTTAGCTGCTGGCTTCTTAGCTGCTACTTTTTTAGGTGCTGCTTTTTTTACTACTTTCTTTTCTTCAGCCATTATGCTTCCCCAGTAATTTGCTCAACAGTTTTGCCACGCTTAGCAGCAACTGACTGTGGAGATGTCATTGACGTTAAACCTTCAACAGTCGCACGAACAACACTAATAGGATTACGCGTACCATGACATTTTGCCAAAATATTGTGAACACCAACTGCTTCTAAAACACTACGCATTGGGCCACCGGCAATAACGCCCGTACCTTCTGATGCAGGCTGCATGTAAACATTAGCAGCACCAACACAAGAAGTAATCGGGTAATAAAGCGTACCGTCTTTTAAAGGTACCGTTTTCATTGCTTTTTTTGCTTTGTCCATGGCTTTTTGAATTGCAGCAGGTACTTCACGCGCTTTACCCGTGCTATAACCTACTTTACCATTGCCATCGCCAACAACAACCAGTGCTGAGAAGCCAAAAATACGACCACCTTTCACTACTTTGACAACGCGACGAATATTAACCAGTTTTTCAATATACTCGTTATCGTCGTTATTATTATTTTTCTTATATTCAGCCATTATTGTCGCCTATGTTTATAATTTTTTTTAAAAGTCTAATCCGCCGTCTCTTGCCGCATCTGCTAACGCCTTTACCCGACCATGAAACTTAAAGCCAGAACGATCAAAAGCGACTTTCGTTACTTTTGCTTTTTTTGCTGCTTTGGCAATTTCAGCGCCAATCTTAGCTGCTGCTTCAACATTACCGCCATTCTTAACTTTAGCGGTCAACGTTGATGCTGATGCCAATGTTTTTGTGCCACAACCACTAATGATTTGTGCATAAATGTGTTGTGAGGTTTTATATACACACAAACGCTCTACACTTCTTGCAGCATGCTTTGCTCTAAATTTAGTTGCTCTTCTTAAACGAGCTTGTTTTTTAGACAATTTCATATCTTAATACCTTATATTATTTCTTCTTAGCTTCTTTACGAACAACATATTCGTCAGTGTAGCGCACACCTTTACCTTTGTAAGGCTCTGGCGGACGGTAAGCTCTAATTTCAGCAGCCGCTTGTCCTACTTTTTGCTTGTCCATACCCTTCACAATAATTTCTGTTTGTGAAGGTGTTTCAGCTGTAATACCTTCGGGTAAATTGTATTTAACCGGGTGTGAAAAACCTAGGGTTAAATCTAACACTTTACCCATTGACTTTGCACGGTAACCAACACCGATTAATGTTAATTTCTTTTCCCAACCTTCTGAGACACCTTGAATCAAATTAGCAGTATTGGCTCTTGCCGTACCGGCTTGCGCCCATGCTTTCTTTTGATCACTCTTATCTACCTTGGCAATATCAAATGTTAGTACATTTTCTGTATTGGTAATTACTACCGACGGATGAACATCCATCTGTAATTGGCCTAATTTACCTTTGACTGACATATTTGCATCATTAATAGACACCTCAACGCCAGCTGGAATTTCGATTGGTGCTTTTGCAATTCTAGACATCTTATAACTCCCTAATTAAGAAATGCTGCACAAAACTTCACCACCAACATTTTCAGCTGCTGCGTTTTGACCAGTCATTACACCCTTAGGTGTTGAAACAATTACAATACCTAGACCATTCATAACGCTTGGCATTTCAGTACTCTTTACATACACACGTAAACTTGGCTTAGAGATTCTTTGCAAAGAATCAATCACCGGTTTGTCGTCATAGTACTTTAACTTAATGGTTAAAGTTTTAGCGGCAGCTTCGCCGTCAACGCTAAATGACTCAATGTAACCTTCTTGCTGCATCACACTTGCGATTGCAGACTTTAAATTTGATGCTGGGATATTAACTTCTTTCTTATCAACCATGTGCGCATTACGAATGCGGGTTAACATATCAGCAACTGGATCAGACATACTCATATTATTTTCCTCCTACCAACTTGCTTTAGATAAACCGGGCACTTCACCATTCATAGTGCGCTCTCTTAATTTTGTTCTCGCTAGACCAAACTTGCGATAGAAACCATGTGGACGACCTGTTAAACCACAACGACTACGTTGACGGGTAGGTGATGCATCACGTGGTAGTGCCTGCAACTTAATCGTTGCTTGAAAACGCTCTTCATCAGAAGAGTGTACACTTTTAATCGTTTTCTTTAATTCAAGACGCTTAGTACGGTATTTTTCAACCAACTTTGTGCGCTTGATGTCTCTATTTATCATAGACTTTTTAGCCATTTTCCTGTCCTTTAAATGGGAAATTAAACATTGCTAATAGTTTCTTAGCGTCATCATTGTTAGTAGCAGAAGTGGTGATAGCAATATCCATACCACGTGTTCTAGTTACTTTTTCAAAATCAATTTCTGGGAATACGATTTGTTCTGTTAAGCCCATATTGTAGTTGCCACGGCCATCAAATGATTTTTCGTTTAAACCACGGAAATCACGAATACGAGGAATCGCAATGCTCACCAAACGATCAAGAAATTCATACATCTTTTCTTTGCGTAGGGTTACCTTACAACCAATCGGGTTGCCTTCTCTTAATTTGAAACTTGCGACTGACTTACGCGCATTACAAGTCATTGGCTTTTGGCCAGAAATAAGACTCATTTCTTCTAATGCACTTTGTAAGATTTTCTTGTCACCTAGTGCACTACCCAAACCCATGTTAATGGTGATCTTCTCGATCTTAGGCACTTGCATAGGATTAGTCATACCTAGCTCTTTTTGTAGCGCAGGTAAAATTTCTTTTTTGTATTGTTCTTGTAATCTAGACACGGTTAGTTTTCCTTAACTTGTTCAAACGATTGAATCGCCGTTTGATTTAAAAAATCTTTCTTTGTTGCCGTCTTTGTCAGTGCGAACACCAACTCTGTCTGCTTTTTCTGTTTTTGCGTTGTAGATTGCTACATTTGAAATCGCCATTGGCATTTCTGTATCAATGATGCCGCCAGTTACGCCAGCATTTGGATTTGCCTTTACATGCTTTTTAGCAATATTCAAACCCTCAACTACGACTTTAATATTAGTGATTTTAGTGACTGTGCCCGTAGAGCCTTTGTCTTTGCCAGCAATAACGATCACTTCGTCATTTAATTTAATCTTTTGCATTACAGTACCTCTGGTGCTAATGACACAATCTTCATAAATTGCTTGTTACGTAATTCACGAGTAACTGGGCCAAAAATACGCGTACCAACTGGCTCAAGTTTAGTGTTTAAAAGCACACATGCATTACTATCAAAACGGATGCGAGAACCATCAGTACGACGAACGCCATGTGCTGTACGCACAACAACGGCATCATAAACATCACCTTTTTTAACTTTACCGCGTGGTGAAGCTTCTTTGATACTGACTTTAATCACATCACCAATACCGGCATAACGACGCTTAGAGCCACCTAGTACTTTAATACACATTGCTTTAACACCACCGCTGTTGTCCGCAATATGAAGTTTTGTTTGCATTTGAATCATGTCTTATTCTCTTTTAATATGCTATAAATTAATCAATCGAAACTGATTTCTCAACGACTTCTAACAATGCCCAATGTTTAGTCTTAGAGAATGGCTTTGCTTCCACTACTCTGACTGTATCACCTAAACTACATTCGTTATTTTCATCGTGTGCATGAACCTTAGTACTACGTTTGATGTACTTTTTATAAATTGGGTGTCTAACTTTACGCTCGATCATTACAGCAATCGTCTTATCACGACCTGCACTTACAACCGTACCCATTAGTACGCGTTCTACTTTATTATCACTCATGCTTGTTTCTCTTTAATAATTGTTTTAACTTGTGCAATGGTTCTTTTGGTTTTTCCCAACTTAGTAGGATCGCCTAACTGTGCAGTTTTGTGCTGCATACGCAACTCAAAGTGCTCTTTCAAAAGCGTCATTAGCGTTTCGTTTAATTGTGAGACATCTTGCTCTCTTAATTCTTTAATATCCATTACATCACCGTCCGTTTAACTACTGTTGTTTTTACTGGTAATTTAGCTGCTGCCAATGCAAATGCTTCTCTTGCAATAGTTTCATCAACACCTTGCATTTCGAACAACATTTGACCTGGTTTAATTTGCGCTACCCAATATTCAACACTACCTTTACCTTTACCCATTCGAACTTCTAATGGTTTTTTAGTAATTGGCTTGTCTGGGAATACGCGAATCCAAATCTTACCTTGACGCTTCACATGGCGTGTCATTGCACGACGTGCTGATTCGATTTGTCTAGCTGTCATACGACATCTGCCAACAGCTTGCAAACCGATTTCACCAAAACTAACCTTGTGGCCAGTGGCTAGACCGCGATTACGGCCTTTCATCATTTTTCTAAATTTTGTACGTTTAGGTTGTAGCATTTTTCAGTCCTTTACTTCTTGCCTAGTTGAGTTGTTGCACCACGACGAGCAACCTCATCCAATGTTCCTTTTTTGTGATCTAAGATTTCACCTTTAAAGATCCAAACTTTAATACCGATTACACCGTATTGTGTGTTTGCACCATATGATGAATAATCAACGTCTGCTCTAAATGTATGCAAAGGTACACGACCTTCACGGTACCATTCAGAACGTGCAATCTCAGCACCATTTAATCGGCCACTTACCATGACCTTAATACCTTGAGCGCCTAGGCGTGTTGCATTACCTAATACACGCTTAACCGCACGACGATACATCACACGTTTTTCTAATTGCTGCGCAATGTTTTCAGCCACTAGACGCGCGTCTAGTTCAGGCTTTTTAATTTCTTCAATACTAATATGTACTGGAATACCCATCATTTTAGATACGATGGTTTTAAGTTGCTCAATATCAGCACCTTTCTTACCAATAACAATGCCAGGACGTGCGGTATGAATCACAACTTTAGCATTGTTAGCTAGACGTTCAATTTGAACGCGACTAACAGAAGCAGATTTTAATTTCTCAAATAAGAAATCTCTAACTTCGATATCAGATAACAAGTACTTAGGATAATCTTGAGAATTTGCATACCACTTAGAATCCCAATCTTTAACGATGCCTAATCTAATACCTTTTGGATTTACTTTTTGACCCATAATTAACCTGCGCTTACGCCAACTGTAATGTGGCTTGTTCTTTTTAAAATACGATTCGCTCTACCTTTTGCTCTAGGGCGAATTCTTTTCATTGTTGAGCCTTCATCAATATAAATACTACTTACTTTCAACTCATCAATATCAAGACCATCATTATGCTCAGCATTAGAAATAGCTGAGTTTAATACTTTCTTAACTAATTTAGCCGCTCCCTTATTACTAAACGACAGAATGTTCAATGCTTCCTCTACTGGTTTATTACGGATTTGATCCGCAACCAATCTCACTTTAAAAGATGAGCCTTTTGCGTATTTATGTATTGCTTTAACTTCTTTCATTGTTATTTACCTTTTATATTTACGCTTTACGATCGCCAGTGTGGCCTCTAAAAGTTCTTGTTATCGCAAACTCACCTAATTTATGACCAATCATGTTTTCATTGATTGAAACTGGAACGTGTGCTCTACCGTTATGGATCGCAATGGTTAATCCAATCATTTCTGGAACAATAACACTACGACGTGACCAAGTTTTAATTGGTTTTCTATCGTTATTTTCCTGAGCAGTTAATACTTTCTTGATTAAATGCTCGTCAACAAATGGACCCTTTCTTAATGATCTAGCCATGATTACCCTTATTTATTTCTACGACGTACGATAAGCTTATCAGTACGCTTGTTACTACGTGTTTTATAACCTTTAGTTGGGGTACCCCAAGGAGAAACTGGATGACGACCACCACTAGTTTTACCTTCACCACCACCATGTGGGTGATCAACTGGGTTCATTACCACACCACGAACGGTTGGTCTAACACCTCTCCAGCGAGTTGCACCCGCTTTACCTAATTTTCTTAAACTGTGTTCTTTCTTAGACACTTCACCAATCGTCGCACGACAATCAGCCAATACTTTACGTACTTCACCAGAACGTAATCTCAAAGTAACATAAGTACCTTCTTTCGCAATTAACTGCGCTGAAGTGCCTGCACTGCGTGCCATTTGTGCACCCTTACCAGGCTTAAGTTCAATACAGTGAATAACACTACCTAAAGGAATGTTTGCACATGGCATGACATTACCTACTTGAATTGCAACCGAGCTTCCTGAAACAACGGTGTCACCTACTTTTAGACCGTTTGGTGCAATGATGTAAGTACGCTCACCATCTGCATATAAAACCAAAGCAATATTCGCACTACGGTTAGGATCATATTCCAAGCGTTCAACTGTTGCTGGAATATCGTCTTTAATACGTTTAAAGTCAATGATGCGGTAACGACGCTTATGACCACCACCTTTATGGCGAACCGTAATTTTTCCGCGGTTGTTACGACCACTGATTCTGTTTTTGCTTTCCGTTAGCGGTGCATATGGCGCGCCTTTATGTAGATCTTTATCTACAATACTAACAACAAATCTTCTGCCGGGTGAGGTTGGTTTTCTTTTAATTACTTGTGCCATAATCCTTTCTCTTTAAGATGCGCTAACGTCAATCATTTGGCCTTCAGACACTTTAATCATTGCCTTTTTCCAATTAACACGACGGCCAATCTTGCCTTTAAATACTTTCTTTTTGCCTTTTACATTAGCTGTAGTAACGTTTAACACTGTCACACCAAATAATGCTTCAACAGCAGCCTTGATTTCTTTTTTGTTGCTATCAGAACGCACTTTAAATGCATATTGATTGTGTGCTGATAACATCGTTGTTTTCTCAGAAACAATCGGCGCTAATAAGGTTTTTAATACTTTTTCTTGATTCATAACATTGCCTCAACTTTTTTCAACGCCGCTTCAGTCATGACCACATTTTTATAACCGATTAAACTAACTGGATCAATGCTTTGTGTATCGCAAACACCAACATGATATAAATTACGTGAAGAAAGATATAAATTTTCATCTAGCTCGTCTGTCATCAATAAAGCATCTTTAACATCTAAAGCTTTAAGTAATGCAGTCACATTTTTTGTTTTTACATCTTTAACTTCAAAATCTTTTACAATTTTTAAGCGCTCAGAACGAACAAGCTCTGAAAAAATAACACTGATTGCGCCTTTGTACATTTTTTTATTAACCTTTTGTACATAGCTACGGGGTTGTGCTGCAAATGTCACACCACCTGAACGCCAAATAGGACCACGAGATGTACCTGCACGTGCTCGGCCTGTACCTTTCTGCGCCCAAGGTTTTTTGCCGCCACCGCTAACAGCGGCACGGTTTTTTTGTGCTTTAGAGCCTTGACGACCACCCGACATATAAGCTGTCGTTACTTGGTGAACCAATGACTGGTTAAAATCTCTTGCAAAAATAGTATCCGCGACTTCAGTAGAAGTGGACTTATTTGTGCTTATATTTAATACTTTTAATTTCATTTTAAAAAACCTTACGCTTCGTTAGTTTCTTCAACGTCAGCCACTTCATTAGCTGCTTGTTCTTCAGCAACACGCTTACTTACTTGCGCATTACTTTTATCTTTTTTGTGTGATAGTAACACTTTAACGAAACCATTAGTAGCACCAGGGATCGCACCTTTAACTAACAATAAGTTTCTGTCACTATCTACTCTTACTACTTCTAAACACTCTTCGGTAACTTGCTCATCACCCATGTGACCCGCCATTTTCTTACCTTTAAATACTCGACCAGGGTCTTGACACTGTCCTGTTGAACCAATCGCTCTATGAGAAACTGAGTTACCATGAGTTGCATCTTGCATTTGGAAATTGTGACGCTTTACACCACCTTGAAAACCTTTACCTTTTGATTGACCTATTACATCAACGTAATGGCCAGCACCAAATAAAGAAAGATCAAAACTAGTAGCATCGCCAATTTCATCAGCATCTGCTCTAAATTCCCAAAGACCTAAACCAATCTCTTGTGAAGCCTTTGCATAATGGCCTTTGATTGCTGACGGTACACGACGAATTTTTGCTTCGCCTTTTTTGTTTACTTTTGCACCTGTAGTAACTTGAACAGCGCTATAGCCATCAACTTCAGTTGTTCTTGTTTGAACAACGCGATTAGGTTCAATTTTAATAACACTAACTGGCGTGGCTGAGCCATCGTCAGACATAATACGTGTCATTCCTAATTTTTGTCCTACTAAACCAATTGCCATGATCTTATTCCTAAATTACTGTTTGTTTTCTTAGTTAAGCTTAATCGCTACATCAACACCCGCAGCCAGATCTAACTTCATTAGTGCATCAACTGTTTTATCAGTTGGGCTAATAACGTCCATTAATCTAACGTATGTTCTTAATTCGTATTGATCTCTCGCTTTCTTATTTACGTGCGGAGAAGTTAATACCGTGAAACGCTCTTTCTTAGTTGGTAAAGGGATTGGGCCTCTTACACTAGCACCCGTACGCTTAGCTGTCTCTACAATCTCAAGCGCTGATTTGTCGATTAAACGATGATCAAATGCTTTTAATTTAATTCTAATATTTTGATTGCTCATGTGCCTTAAATCCTATTAATAAACCTATCTATTTTTACGTCTAACTTTTGAAACGAAAAACCGAAGATTATACAAGAAATCTTCGGCCTTTAATCAGCTAATTACCTTAATTCGTCACCTTAGCAACAACACCCGCACCTACTGTGCGACCACCTTCTCTAATAGCGAACCTTAAGCCGTCTTCCATCGCGATCGGTGAAAGCAGTTCTACTTGCATTTTCACGTTATCACCTGGCATTACCATCTCTACGCCATCAGGTAGCTGACAAGCACCTGTTACGTCTGTTGTTCTGAAGTAGAACTGTGGACGGTAGTTGTTGAAGAATGGTGTATGACGACCACCTTCATTTTTACTTAAGATATAAACTTCTGCTTCAAACTTTGAGTGAGGCTTGATTGAACCAGGCTTAGCTAATACTTGACCACGTTCAACATCTTCACGCTTAGTACCACGAAGTAGTACACCCACGTTATCACCGGCTTCGCCAGAGTCTAATAATTTACGGAACATCTCAACACCCGTACAAGTGGTTGTCTGTGTGTCTCTAATACCAACGATTTCTAATTCATCACCAACGTTAACGATACCGGCTTCAATACGGCCAGTAACAACCGTGCCACGACCAGAGATTGAGAACACGTCCTCAACTGGCATAACAAAAGTCTTTTCAGTGTCACGCTTAGGTAATGGAATGTAAGTGTCTAATGCTTCTACAAGCTTTAAGATTGAAGGAACACCAATGTCAGATGTATCGCCTTCTAATGCTTTGAGTGCAGAACCAAGGATCACTGGTGTGTCATCACCAGGGAAATCGTATTCATCAAGAAGCTCACGGATTTCCATTTCAACTAATTCAATTAATTCGTCGTCGTCAACCATGTCCGCTTTGTTCATGTAAACAACAATGTAAGGAACGCCCACTTGCTTAGACAAAAGAATGTGCTCACGTGTTTGAGCCATTGGGCCGTCTGTTGCAGCAATAACGATGATGGCACCGTCCATTTGTGCAGCACCGGTAATCATGTTCTTAACGTAGTCGGCGTGTCCTGGGCAATCAACGTGTGCGTAGTGACGAGTCTCTGACTCGTACTCTACGTGTGACGTTGAAATAGTGATACCACGCTCTCTTTCTTCAGGCGCTTTATCAATATCAGCAAAGTCAGTTGCAACACCACCAGTAGCTTCTGCCATTACTTTAGTGATGGCTGCTGTTAGGGTAGTCTTACCATGGTCAACGTGACCAATTGTGCCGACGTTGACATGGGGTTTGGTTCTTTCGAATTTTTCTTTTGACATTTTATTTTCCTCTCATTAGTTTAAAACTACTTTAAATTTTACTGGAGCTCACCAGCGGATTTGAACCGCCGACCTCTTCCTTACCAAGGAAGTGCTCTACCGACTGAGCTAGGTGAGCACAACCTCTTCCACATGGAGCGGGTGACGAGAATCGAACTCGTCTCATTGGCTTGGAAGGCCAAGGTAATACCAATATACGACACCCGCAAATCCTATTTTATTTTGTTGGTGGAGAGAGAAGGATTCGAACCTTCGAAGCCAGAGGCGATGGATTTACAATCCACATACTTTAACCACTCGTAAATCTCTCCAAAAACAATCGGCCATTATCCCATAACTATTCTTGATTAACAAGGGGATTTTGATAGTTTTTTTTGTACCTAAATTAAGCGCAATTAAAGTCGTGAAACGCCACTGGAAACAGCGGCATCAAAGACTGCTTTTGGCACCACATCGATGAGTCTTTTATCAAAAGGTTTTGGAATAATATAATCTTTACCAAAGCTGATAGTGTCAACATGATAAGCTTCTAGCACATCTTGAGGAACGTCGAGTTTTGCCAAATCTTTAAGTGCATGTACAGCCGCAATTTTCATCTCAATATTGATTTCACTGGCCTTAGCATCAAGCGCGCCTCTAAAAATAAAGGGAAAACCCAGTACATTATTGACTTGATTTGGATAATCACTTCGACCTGTTGCCATGATTAAGTCATCACGCGCCGCGTTGGCATCTGCGGGTGAGATTTCAGGATCAGGATTTGATAAAGCAAACACAATCGGATTGTCTGCCATGGATTTCACCATGTCTTTTGATACTAAATTACTAGATGCTACACCGACAAAAATATCACAATCTTGCATGGCATCTGCCAATGTTTGTTTATCTGTTGTGCTGGCATAATCTGCTTTTTCTTTGGTTAACCCTTCGCGTGAATCCGTAATCACACCTTTGGAATCGACCAACAAAATATTGGATTTTTTAAAACCAAGCTCGCAAAGTAAATCAAGCGTTGCTATACCGGCTGCACCCGCACCTAAACAAGTCAACATTGCATTTTCAGGTGTCTTTGCTTGAATCTCAAGTGCGTTTAAAAGCCCTGCTGCAATAATAATGGCCGTGCCGTGTTGATCATCATGAAACACGGGGATATCTAACGCTTCAATCAAACGCTGCTCAATTTCAAAACAACGTGGTGCAGAAATATCTTCTAAATTAATACCGCCAAAAGTTGGGGCAATATTAATCACTGTTTTTACAAATTCATCGACATCTTGGGTGCCAACTTCGATATTGAACACATCGATATCGGCAAACTGCTTAAACAAAACACCTTTACCTTCCATCACGGGTTTTGCTGCTAACGGTCCTACATTGCCCAAGCCTAATACCGCAGAGCCATCAGTGATAACCGCCACCAAATTACCTTTAATGGTGTAGTCATATACTTTCGATTCATCCTTAGCAATCTCCCTAACAGGAGCGGCTACACCGGGTGTATAGGCCAAAGATAAATCATGATGTGTTTTTAGGGACTTGTGCGAAGACACAAAGATCTTTCCAGGTCGCTCACCCTTGTGATAATCAAGTGCTAATTTGTGGAATTCTTCACTCATTTTCGGTTAATATTGTTAGTACGATAAGCAAGCTATTATATAAGCATTAGACGGAGGTTACCATGGTTAATAAAATCAGTATTGTCGGTGCTGGCAGAGTCGGTGAAAGTACCGCACAAATGCTTGCTATTCAAAAGCTAGCACAGCAAATCGTACTCATCGACCTTGACGAACAATACGCCAAAGGTGTGGCGCTTGATATTCAAGAAACTTCACCTGTCTATCATTTTGATGCCGAACTTATAGGTGCAAGTGATATCGCCAATATTAAAGATTCCAATATTGTTATTATCACTGCCGGCATGCCCAGAAAACCCGGCATGGATCGAGCTGACGTATTGGCCATTAATCTTAAAATAATCGATGAGATTATGGATGGTGTCATCAAACATGCGCCCGATGCCTACGTCATTGTGGTGTCTAATCCAGTCGATGTATTGACCTACTACGCCAATAAAAAAGCCAATTGGCCACGCAACCGTATTATGGGGCAAGCTGGTATCCTAGATTCAATGCGCCTATCAAGTTTTATTGCCATGGAAACAGACTACTCTATTAATGATATTCAAGCCATGGTACTCGGTGGTCATGGTGACACCATGGTGCCTTTGCCAAGATTCACCACGGTTAGCGGTATTTCAATTGAACACTTACTTGATCAAAACACCATTGATAATTTAATTCAACGCACCCGCGATGGTGGTGCAGAAATACTCAATCTCAAACAAAAATCCAGCGCCAATAACGCCCCAGGTGCTGCAGTGACAATCATGGTGGAAGCCATGGTGCATAACAAGCATCGACTGCTTCCTTGTATCACCATGCTCGAAGGTGAGTATGGACAGAACGATATCGCTATTGGCGTGCCTGTGATGCTAGGTGAGAACGGTGTAGAAAAAATTATTGAATTAAACTTTACTGACGAAGAACAACAAGCTTTCGACACTTCTGCTCAAGTTATCAAAAGCTTAATTAATGAAATTTAAAGGCTCTATCTAAAGTAATGGATTGCGCGATCCTACTGCGGCTTCGACTGATGAGAATCCGTCTTTTTTAAGTAGCTCAACCAAGCCACGATTAATTTCACCGACCACTTGTGGACCTTCAAAAATCATGCTGGTAATAAGTTCGATTAAATTAGCCCCAGAGGTAATTTTCTCGTAAGCATCATCCGCACTAAACACACCGCCCACGCCAATAATAGTAATCTTACCACGCGTTCTTTGATAAACATGACGTACAACTTTAGTTGAAATTCTCTGCACTGGTAAACCACTAAGTGCGCCTTTATCAAAAGTTAACTCTTCTTTAAGGTACTCATCACTCATTGATGGTTTGGTTAAGTTGGTGAGTACCAAGCCGTCAATCTTGTGTTTTAAGCAAGCATCAACAATTGTGTTAATTTCATCCACCTCTAAATCGGCAGCCATTTTTATATAGACCGGTTTACTTTCTTGTTTGACCTTATCTAGTGCACTAAGCAATGCATCTAAATTTTTTTGATCAACAAAAGGCTCGCCATCTTGGGTGTTTGGGCAAGAAATATTAATGGTGTAATAATGGCCAATTTCTTTAAATTCATTGACTGTTTTTAAATAATCGTCAATCGAATCTTGCAAATCAAAACTCGCGGCATTGTTAGTTTTAGCAGCGCTAATACCAATAGGTATCTTAAACTTTTTACCTTTTAATCTTTTAGCAATGGCTTGGGCGCCTTGGTTATTAAGCCCATACCAAACTAAGATTGACTTAGATTTAACCAAACGAAATAAGCGTCTGCCAACGCCCGGATTACCCGGACACACATCGCCGGTAAAAGAGCCTAATTCTGCAAAACCAAAGCCCATGAGTGGATAAGCGTCCGTCAGTTCACCATCTTTATCAAAGCCTGCTGAAAGGCCAATTGGATTATCGTACTTGATGCCGTCAACGGTAGTGTTTAGGCTTTTGTGCTGGTAATAAAATAAAATTCTTAAAATAAACCTACCAAGAGAATTGGAAGCAAATAACAGACCAACCTTCTTGAGTTGGTTGTGCGCCTCTTCTCCTGACCATAAAAAAATCAATGGCCGTATAGCCCGATAAAACCAGTAATTAATCCGACCTCGTAATACGTAAACCAATTTCATATTATTTTCCTTAGAATAAATCCTTTATAACTGTAATCATATCAAATAACGCTTTGTACAGTCAGCTTATTCAAAAAAACATCAATTTTGAAAATTTCCTAAATTTTTCGCCATAAATAAGCCCTATCATTAAAAGCACAATAAAACCAATATTTTTGATAAAAATACCGTTTTAAAGGCTTAAAACAGGTGTTTTTATCACCTTATAACGTCCAACATCCTTTCTATATACGGTTTTTACGGTCATTTCGATTATTTGCTAATTTTTTAAACAAAAGTGGTTGTAAGTGGACTAAAGTGGTATAAAATGTTTATTTATAACTTGAGGAGAGTTATATTTAATCAATCATATAAGAAAGGGGAAATCATGGAAGGAATCGCATTAGAAGTCATCTCATATTCAACAGCAGTTATCGTTCTTGCAATTAGCTTTGTTGCTGTTGTTTAACAAACAAAAATCTTGGGGAAGAGGAAATGTTCAGGGGGGTTCACAGTCTAGCTATTGATGCAAAAGGAAGATTAAAGATTCCAACGCGTCATCAAGCGCAAATCGACAAGGCTTGCGCAGGCCAGATGGTACTCAGCATCCACCCAGACGACAATTGTTTGCTACTTTACCCTTTGGGTGATTGGCAAAATCTTGAGCGCAAGGTAAGTGCATTACCTTCGCTTAACATCCATACAAAACGCTTAAAACGTAAACTCATTGGTCATGCGACTGATTGTGAGCTCGATAAAGCATCTCGTATTTTAATTCCAGCAACCTTAAGAGAATACGCCAAACTCAATAAGAAAATAATCCTAAGCGGTCAAGGTCATAACTTTGAGTTGTGGGATGAAGACGCTTGGCATAAACAAATTTCCAGTCTTGATTCACTCAGCAAGAAAGAAGCAGTCCCACCAGAAATTACCCAATTATCGCTATGACCTCCAATCATCACCAATCAGTGATGTTTACCGAGTCAATCGATGCACTTAATATAAAAACAGGTGGTATCTACATTGACGCAACTTTTGGTCGAGGCGGACATACGCAGGGCATCCTAGATAAGTTAGACAAGTCGGGTTCGGTTATCGCTTTTGATCAAGACATCCACGCCGTTGAATTTGCTAAAGAGAACTTCAATGATGAGCGTCTCACCGTTATTCACAGTGCTTTCACTCATATGAGTGAAATATTAAGCGAGAGAAATTTATCCGGAAAAATCGACGGCATCTTGATGGATCTAGGTGTGTCATCACCACAATTAGACAATGCTGATCGTGGCTTTAGTTTTAATTCAGACGGACCGCTGGATATGCGTATGGACCAAACCAGTGGTATCAGTGCCGCACAGTGGCTAGAAAATGCCGATGCAGTTGAGATTGCCAATGTCATTTATGAGTTCGGTGAAGAAAGAAAAAGCCGACACATTGCCAGTGCGATTAAAAGAGTGCAGCAAGATCAAGTAATCACAACGACTTTGCAATTGGCTAATATTATTGCTGACGTGGTTAGAACCAAAAAAAACAAGCACCCCGCCACACGCTCATTTCAAGCGATTAGAATTTTTATCAACCAAGAGTTGAAACAATTGGCTGAAACATTAGAACAAAGTGTTGACGTATTGGCACCCGAAGGACGACTTAGTATTATTAGCTTTCACTCTATTGAGGATCGAATTGTTAAACAATTCATTCAAAAACACTCTAAACAAAAGCAATTACCTAAAGGGTTGCCGGTGATGAATAGTGACATTCAGCAAACTTTATTTAAAGATTTGGGCAAGCAATTTGCCAGTAAAGCAGAAGTGCAAAACAATAAACGCTCTAGAAGCGCCATACTGAGGGTTGCACAACGCACTACATTAAAGGATCAAGCATGTTGAATCACCATCTTAACATGACAAAGATTAATATTGTGCTGGGTCTAGTCATTGTTGTTTTGTCTTTTTATACGATTATTTGGCATCATCAGAATTACCTTTTGGAAGAGAAATCAAAGGTGATAAAAAATCAAAATCAACGAACAATGGCGCTGCGAAAACAGTTATTAATAGAACATTCGGAAAAGATTAGTGGTGCAGAAATTAAGCAAAAAGCCTTAAACGCTTTACAAATGAAGCCGGTTGATCCGAAAAAAGTTCGGACCGTACTATTATGACAAGCAAACAGCCTAAATCAATAACGCCTTCAAGAGTGCAAAATTATTGGTATCGCCAAGGTGTGATTAAATATTTCTTTGCTTTATTTTTACTCGTGTTTGGATTTAGGATTATCACCATTAATCAACTCGACGTAGGACCAGGCAATATTCAAGAAAAAGCCAGTCAACAAGCGGCCAAAGAGTTTGAGAGTAAGGCACGGCGCGGTGATATATTAGATCGAAATGGTGATATTTTGGCTTCTAGTCGTATCTTAAAAAGAGTTAACTTAGATCCTACCCAAGTGCAAACGCCATTCATTCCAAAATTAGCTGAAGCATTAATGATGCCTGAGGCAGAATTACGCAGTGCGATTGAGAAAAAACTCAGCAGAAAAGCGGGGAGAAAAAATTTAGTCATTAAAAAAAATCTACAATTAACTGATCCTATTCTAGAAAATATTGCCAATCTCAAAAAAAATAAATTAGATATTTGCACTAATCAATTAGTAAAAAATAAACTCAGTTTAATAGATAAAGTCTTAGCATTTTCCCAACTCAAAGAGTCAAAGGTAACCTATAAAACTGTTGAAATTTGCAAAAAAAGAAGGATCGAAGGCGTTAGACTTCAAGCGGATAGACAGCGCTATTATCCAAAATCTGCCTCATTAGCACCCTTGCTTGGACGGATTAATCATGACAAGCAAGGTGTGTCTGGCATTGAAGCTGAATTTAATACAACTCTAACAGGCGAAAATGGAATCACTCAACTCAGTTTTAACCAGGATTCTCAAGGCTCATACTTCAACCCTTTAACCATTAATCAGCTTAAGCACGGGCAAAATATCACCTTAACCATTGATGCAAATATTCAATTTCACGCCTACACTGCCATTAAAAAATCAGTTGAATTCCATGATGCTAATTCTGGATCAGCCATTATCTTGGCAGCAAATGGTGAAGTTTTGGCTATGGCTAACTACCCTGCCGCTAATCCAAATGATAATAGTACTTATAAGCCATCACACTGGAGAAATAGAGTGCTGCAAGATAAGGTAGAGCCCGGCTCAACCATGAAACCATTTACCATACTTTTGGCACTTGATCAAAACAAAATTACTGCTACCAATAATGAGCTGATTGATGTAACTAAACGTATTGGAAAGCATAAGCCAGATGGTAAATATAAATATATGACCATTAAGAAAATCTTAGAGAAGTCGCACAACTTAGGCACTGTGAACATTTCTGAAAGACTCAATAAAGAAGATGTGTATAACACTTGGAATAAGCTTGGGTTTGGACGCCTACTCGGGCTAGTCCCCAGTATTGAAACCTCTGGATCACTGAAGAATTTTGAATCTTGGGCACCTTCAGACAAACGTGCATTGTCTTATGGCTATGGCCCTATGGAGACCAATTTAGCGCAATTGGCTAGGGCTTATTTGGTGTTTGCCAATCAGGGCGCCATTCCGCCCTTGAAACTCGTTAAAGGGGTTAATGCAGACGAAAAGATGACCCAAGTTTTTAGCAAAAACTCTACTCTTAAGATTGCCAACATACTTGATTCAGTTGCTTCGTGGGGCGCCTCTGGCTACCGTGCACGAATTAAAGGCTACGATGTTGCAGGAAAAACCGGTACAGCTGAAAAAATTATCAACGGTAAATACAACAAAAAAGGCATTAACAGAACATTTTTTACCGGCTTTGCTCCGGTCAATAATCCAAAATATATTATGGCTATTATGCTTGACCATCCAAAAAAATGTTATTACTATAAAAATCTAGATAAACGCAATAAATGCGGTGGTGCAAATTCAGCGGCTATGACATTTAAAGATGCAATGGAAAATATTCTAACCAATGACCAGTCAATTAAATTACTGGCTAAAAATTAATCTTTCTTACCTCTTCTTGCTTGTAAATTTTTTGCGTATTCTTTTTCGTCTTTAATGAGTAAAGATTGAGTCTTTTTCTGTTGACCTTCTACCTTTAATAAAGCATCTAAAAATTCATTCTTAGCTTCATTTTCACTCAAATAAGGCTCTAATATACACAACTGTTGTAATCGATTGTAAACACCGGTTTTGCTCTTAAAAGGTTTAAGTAGCTCTTCTTGTGAAATACCTTCAACCATTTCAGCCGAGTGCACCAAATCCAATAACGCTTCAAACTTTTTGTCATTTTTTTTGAGCATCCTAACCCTAACTTCAACCGTGTCATTCTCGTAAGCAATCGACGGATGGTTAAGCAACAAATTGATCATTTTAGACATCAATACTTTAACTGAGCTATTTTCTTGAGGCGCTAGATTTGACGGTTGATAATCATCCGAAAAATCTGAGAAATCAGGCATTGGTGGTTCGTGGTCATGATCAGTCACGAGCGGTGCATCAAAAGACGTGGTTTGTACTTGCTTCACTTGTTGTTTAAAAATAGTTTGAACTTGGTCAACGCTTTGCCCAACCACTTGGGCAACCCCATCAATAAGCTGTTGTTGGTAAATTTCGTAATTGACTTGGTTAATCAATACTGAGACTTTCTCTAAAAATAAAGTCTTTCCCTCAATGGTGTCAAAATCTACTTCTGCTTTAACATGGTCAAATAAAAATTTTGACAAAGTATGGGCTTTCTCAATGCGCATTTCAAAAGCCTTGGTAGATTCTTTTTTAACCAAAGTATCTGGATCTTCACCATCAGGCAAGAATAAAAACTTAATGACCAGACCAGCTTTAATAACTGGTAATGCAATTTGTAACGCCTTCCACGCAGCGGCTCGCCCCGCATTATCACCATCAAAACAAAAAACAATGGTATTGGTAGTTCGCGCCAATATTTGCAAATGCTCTGGCGTTGTTGCTGTACCTAGCGTTGCAACGACTTTGGTAAAGCTTGCTTGGTGAAGTGCTACTACATCCATATAACCCTCAACCACTAAGACATAATCCATCGTACGGGAATGTTGGCGCGCTTGGTAAAGCCCATAAAGCTCTCTTGATTTAGAAAATATTGGACTTTCTGAAGAGTTTAAATATTTAGCCTTGGCTTTATTGTCAAACGCCCTACCGCCAAAAGCAATTACCTTGCCCTTGGTATTGTGAATAGGAAACATTAAGCGGTCACGGAAAAAATCATAATCGCCATATTGGCCTGTTTTTAACAAACCTAATGATTTTAAATCACTTGTGCCTTGTTCATCTTTTTCAAATTCGAGTAATAAATCATTATTACTCGGTGTGGCAAAGCCCAATTCAAAGCGCTTGGCAATCTCACCACTGATGCCTCTAGCATGAGCATAGTCCACTGCTTTTTTCTTTGCAGGAGAGTTGCGAAGCTGCTGAATATAAAATGCACTCACCTTTTGAGACAAGCCTCGATAACGCTCTAATCGTGGATCAACCGGCTTGGTGTTGCTGTCATATTCAATTTTTAAGCCAAACTCACCAGCAATTACTTCAATGGCTTCGACAAAATCTAAATGATCAAATTTTTGTACAAAACTAATCGCGCCACCGCTCACACCACACTTAAAACAGTGATAAAATTGCTTGTGACTATTGATGGCAAAGTTACGATTTTTACCGCCATGAAAGGGGCAAGGTGCGCGATAATCACTGCCTGTTTTTTTAAGCGATAAGCGTTTAGAGACCAAATCAACAATGTCAATTTGATTAGGTAAATCGTCAATAAAACTTTGGCTGATATAAGGCATAAAAACTATTTTAATGAAAAAACAAAATTTTTATCACCCTAAATTTATACCAACTTGGTTTTTGATTGGCTTTATGAAATTAGGCACCAAATTACCTTTTGCTGCGCAAGTGTTTATTGGCACTGGCATTGGTCGATTACTCTATCCATTACTTTCTCGATTTAGGAAAATTGCCTTTATTAACATCGCTCATTGCTTTCCCGATAAAAGTTCGATTGAAGTAGAAAGCCTAGTAAAGCAAAACTTTGAAGCCATCGGTATTTCGCTTTTTGAAACCGCCAATGCTTATTTTGGTAAAAGCGAAAAAATACAAAAACTCATCACTATTCATAATGAACACCACTTGACGGATGCATTGAATAAAAAACAAAATGTTATTATACTTGCTGCCCATTTTATGCCGCTAATGCTAGGCTCAAGAGCGCTACTGTTAAAACACAAGGTTGCCAATATCTACCGTCCACAAAATAATGCTTTGTTTGATGAAGCGATGCGCAAAGGTTTTGTTAGCAACGGGGCAACCATGATCAAAACCAAAGACACGCGCACCATGATGAAAACAATAAAGAGTGGTCTGCCTATTTGGTATGCGCCCGATCAAGACTTGGGTGAAAAGAACTCTGTCTTTGCACCTTTTTTTAATATTCAAACCGCTACCATTGCCGCAACGGCGCGTTTGGCAAAAACACCAAACACAGTGGTGATCCCTTATTTCTTCATCCGCACTGATAAGGGCTATGCCATGAGTTTTGATGCACCACTAAAGGATTATCCAAGTAGCGATGCAGTTGATAATGCTACTAGAACCAATCAAATTTTGCACGACCAAATCCTCAAGGCACCTGAGCAATATTTATGGATACACAAACGTTTTAAAACCAGACCGAAAGGTGAAGCATATTTTTATTAATTTTTTACTCAAGCTATAGAATCAAAAAAATAATTAGCGTATAATTAACCCTTTACTGAATTTTGATTTACTTTTACTACTTATGTCAATTGATACACAAGCTATTATTAAAGAATACCAACAAGAAGCCGGCGATACTGGCTCAACTAACGTGCAAGTTGCATTATTAACTGCGCGTATTAAGCATTTAACTGAGCATTTTAAAACGCACAAAAAAGATCACCACTCAAGAAGAGGTCTTTTGCATTTAGTTTCTCAGCGTAAGAAATTACTAACTTACCTTAAAGGTAATAACGTAACTGCTTATTCTGATTTAATTTCTCGCTTAGGTCTAAGAAAATAATTTTAATTATTTTCCACAAGAGCCCCGTTTGGGGCTTTTTTTATGTCTACTCAAATTTAACCTAGTAGTAAAATAACCCTCATGGAATTATCCCCCACTTATCAAAAAATTGAAGACCTAAGAGAGCGTTCCTCTGTTTTGTCTGCACATCTTGATTTGGAAGAAAAGCGAGGTAGGCTCGAAGAGGTTTTGCTAGAGATGGAAAACCCAGACATTTGGTCCAACCCAGAAACAGCTCAAGCCTTAGGTCAAGAGAAATCAAAACTAGAATCAATTTGCCAAACCTTTGATGAAGCAAATGCTGTTTTAGAAGATGCAAAAGAGCTCTTAGATATGGCGCAATCTGAAGATGATGAAGATACGGCTAATAGCGTTATTAACGACTTAGATCGCATTGAAGCCTCAGTTAAACAATTAGAATTTGAACGCATGTTTAGCGGCGATCTCGATGCTAATTCCGCTTACCTGGATATCCAATCAGGCTCAGGCGGTACAGAAGCCCAAGACTGGGCAGAAATGATTTTACGAATGTACTTGCGCTGGGGTGACAAGCATAATTTCAAAGTAAAGCTTATGGAAGTATCAGCTGGCGAAGTTGCTGGTATTAAATCAGCCACCATTCATTTTGATGGCGACTATGCGTTTGGTTGGTTACGCAGTGAAATCGGCATCCATCGTTTGGTAAGGAAATCACCCTTTAATGCTAACGGCAAACGCCACACTTCATTTTGTTCGGTGTTTGTATCACCCGAAGTCGATGACAATATTGATATTGAGATTAACAAGACCGATATCCGTATTGACACTTATCGTGCCAGTGGCGCTGGAGGACAGCACGTAAACAAAACGGATTCGGCAGTTCGCATCACTCACCTACCCACTAACACTGTGGTTCAGTGCCAAGATGGCCGAAGCCAGCACGCCAACAAAGACCAAGCCATGAAACAGTTAAAATCTAAGCTTTATGAGCTCGAGATGCAAAAACGCAATAGCGAAAACCAAGAACTAGAAGACGCAAAATCTGATATTGGCTGGGGGCATCAAATTCGCTCCTATGTACTTGATCAGTCTCGTATTAAGGATTTGCGTACTGGGGTAGAATCAACCAACACACAAGATGTGCTGGATGGTAACTTAGACAAATTTATTGAAGCCAGTCTTAAAGCTGGCTATTAGGAGAATAAAATGACAAGCGACACACAGCAGTCCTCTGGGAGGGTAACACATTATGACATGATAGCCATTGGCGCAGGTTCTGGCGGATTATCGGCGGTTGAGCGTGCCAGTGAATATGGCAAAAAATGCCTGGTCATTGAAGTAAAAACCATTGGTGGTACTTGTGTGAATGTTGGTTGCGTACCTAAAAAAGTTATGTGGTTTGCTGCCAATACTGCAACACAAATTAATAGCGCTCAAGGTTTTGGCTTTGATGTTGAGGTGAAAAAATTTTCATGGAAAAAGCTAAAAGAAGGTCGAGAAAATTATATTAAAGGCATCACCAATTGGTACGATGGTTATTTAGAAGACCTGGGTATTGACTATATTCACGGCTTTGGAAAGTTGGTTGATAAAAATACGGTTTCTGTCAATGGCGACACTTACACGGCTGATCATATTGTGCTCTCCCCTGGCGGTGAGCCTGCTGTTCCTCATATCGAAGGTGCTGAGTACGGCATTACCTCAGACGGATTTTTTGAATTAGAAGACTTACCTAAAAAAAGTTGCGGTAATTGGTGGTGGTTATATTGGCGTTGAGCTGGCTGGCGTACTCAATGCGCTTGGATCAGAAGTAGAAATTTTTGGTCGTGCTGATACCTTGCTCAGAGGTTTTGATTCGATGATCCAAACCGCACTGGATAAAGACTACACGGCGCATGGTATTATTATTCACCACAATACTCAGATTGACAAAGTAACCAAAGACAAAACCGTGGTCACCAACCAAGGTGAGTTTTCTGGTTTTGACCAAATCATCTGGGCAGTGGGAAGAAACCCGATGACACAACATCTTGGCTTAGAAAATGCCGGTGTTAAGTGTAATCAACGTGGCTTTATTCCTACGGATAAATTCCAAGTCACCAATGTTGATAATATTTTTGCCTTGGGTGATGCCACCGGTCGTGCGCCATTGACACCTGTCGCTATTGCAGCAGGCAGAAGACTGTCTGATCGCCTGTACAACGGTATGACCGATCGTCACCTCGATTACAACAACATTGCTACTGTGGTTTTCTCTCATCCGCCGATTGGTACTATCGGATTAACGGAAGATGAGGCCAATGAAAAATTCGACAAGATAAAAATCTATAAATCAGAATTTACCCCAATGGCAGATGCTTTACTTGATCACAAAACCACCACTGCTTTAAAGCTTGTATGTGAAGGTGATGATGAAAAAATCGTTGGTTGTCATATTATGGGACATGGTGCTGATGAGATGCTACAAGGTTTCGCCGTTGCCATTAAGATGGGTGCGACTAAAAAGCAGTTTGATGACACAATAGCGATTCATCCGACGAGTGCTGAAGAACTGGTTACCTTAAGATAATTAACGACGATTCATTTTGCGCCATTTATAGGGCTGAATAGGTTGCGTGTAAAAACCCCAGAAACCCAGTTTCTCTGCTTTGGCTAAATCCTCTTCTTGTCGGTAAGTATTTTTATAAGAAAAAGCCATTCCCGCCTCTACCATGAGCTTGCCAATATCGGTATCGCCCTTGTATACTTTGACCAAAATACGATTGTAATGATCAATGCCAATGGGTTCGATTAACAATTCATCAGGCAAGTTTTGCAAGACTTGCTTTAAATAATCCTTAGCCAACCGACCACAATCAATGGTTTTGAATTTTGTTTTCCGACATTTTTGCTTAATTTCAGGCGTATCAATACCAGCAATACGCATTTGCATGCTAACACTGTCACCATCGACAATATATAAAGTTTTTTCACTGTCTAATGTGAAACTACCAATATTGGCCAAAGCATTGATAGAGAGTAATAGGCATAAAGTAAATAATTTCATGTAAGCAAATACTAGCGGTAAAATCAATCATTTTAGCAAAAGACTGTTATCCCACGTGAGCGCATTAGAACAAATACAATTTGATAGCGACGGATTAATTCCTGCCATTGCCCAAGATTTTGAAACGGGAGAAATTTTAATGTTTGCGTGGATGAACGAAGAATCTTTAGCGCTTACGATTGAGAAACAACAAGCAGTTTATTATTCTCGCTCTAGAAAAAAGCTTTGGTTTAAAGGTGAAGAATCTGGCCACGCACAATTAATCAAAGAAATCTATACAGATTGTGATAATGATGTTATCCTGCTTAAGGTTGAACAAGTCGGTGGCATTGCTTGCCACACTGGCAGAAAGTCTTGTTTTTTTCAAAAACTAGACAATAATGATTGGCATAGTGTTGCAGATGTATTGAAAGACCCAAAAGATATTTATGGATGACATACTAACAAAATTAGAACAAGTACTCGAAGAGCGTAAATCTGCCAATGCAGATAAATCTTACGTAGCCTCTTTATACGCTAAGGGCTTAGATGAAATCTTAAAAAAGATTGGTGAAGAGTCTGCCGAGGTGATTATGGCTGCCAAAGACGATGATCAAAATAAAATCATCTATGAAGTAGCAGACCTGTGGTTTCACACGCTGGTATTACTGCGACACAAAAACATTAAAATCGATAAAATACAAGATGAATTATCATCACGATTTGGCTTATCGGGTTTGGAAGAAAAAGCCAATCGAACTAACTAAACAACAGGAGAAAGAAACATGATGCCAGGACCATTTGAACTGATTATTATCTTAGTAATCGTATTGCTTATTTTTGGTGGTAAGCGTCTTAAAAACATTGGTGGCGACCTTGGTGGCGCCATTAAAGGTTTTAAAAAATCCATGAAAGATAGCTCAGAAGACAAAATCGATAACAAAGATGATGTCATCGAAGCCAAAGTTATCAAAGAAGAAGATAAAGCAAAAAAATAAACCATGTTTGATATTGGCTTTTGGGAATTCGCCTTAATTGGTGTCATTACTCTAATCGTGGTTGGCCCTGAAAGAATGCCGGCTATCGCTCGAAAAGCCGGGCAATACGCTGGCAAAGCTAAAAGATTCATTGCCAAAATTCAAGATGATATTGGCGATGAGTTTGAGGCTGACAAACTTAAAGAACATTTAAGTCTTGAAGATAAAGATTCAAGTATCGTTGAAATTTTGAAAGAGACTAAAGAAGAGCTCAATCAAATTAAGGACGACGTCAACAACAAAAAATCATGACTTCAGAGCGTAAAAAAGAAGAAATGACCTTTGTTCAGCATTTGGTCGAACTGCGTGACATATTGCTACACTCAGTTATTGCTATTTTAGTCATTTTTATTGGCTTATTTCCTTTTGCTAATGAAGTTTATGGCTTTATTGCCGCACCTATTATCAGTGTTCTACCGCAAGATACTAACATCATCGCTATTGGGGTAATATCACCATTTCTAACACCACTTAAAATGGCGCTAATTATGGCTGTTTATCTAGCAATGCCATATCTACTCTATCAAATATGGAAATTTATTGCGCCCGCCCTATACAAACACGAAAAACAAATGGTCGTCCCTTTAATCGTGTCATCTACTATTTTGTTTTATGCTGGAATACTATTCTCTTTCTATGTGGTTTTCCCGGTTATTTTTGGATTCTTATCCAGTGTCGGCCCAAGCGTTGTCGACTTCACTCCTGACATTCAATACTACTTAGATTTTGTGCTTAAGGTTTCTTTTGCCTTCGGTGTGGCTTTTGAAGTACCTATTGCCACCATATTACTGATTATGTTTGGCATCACAACAGTTGAAAAGCTAAAAAATAACCGACCGTATGTCATTATCGGCGCCTTTATATTGGGGATGTTACTCACACCACCTGATATTATTTCTCAGGTATTAATTGCTATTCCAATGTGGTTATTATTTGAAGCAGGTTTAATTTTTGCGCCGATGTTTAAGCGCAAAGAAACTACTAACGATGACAGCCCTACAGAGCCTTCAACTGATCGACAAAATGATGAGCCATTAGAAGATGAAGATGAAGATTGGGACGATGCTGAAATGGAAGCAGAGATGGATAAAATCGATGCTGAAATGAAAAAACTAGATAAAGAATAAAACCTTATTCTAGCAACTCGAAAGCATTAATCACACTTTCAGCTACATCAACAATACGCTTATTCTTATCCATTGCCATCTTTCTTAATGACTGGTAAGCATCATCCTCATTAATGTCTTTGTGCTTCATTAACAAGCCTTTGGCTTTCTCTACCGCTTTACGTTCTGAGAGTTGATTGCGTGTTGCATCTAGTTCGTCCTTAAGTGCTTGGAACTCACGAAAACGCGCCATCGCCACATCAATGATAGGCTGCACTCTGTTTTCTTCAAGACCGTCAACAATATAAGCATTAACACCTGACTTAATCGCCGAACTTGCCATCTCAGAATTAGACTCTTCAGTAAACATGACAATCGGTTTAGGCTTGGTTTTATTGACATCGGTCAAATTTGCAAACACTTCTTCATCAGGAATGTCGGCATTTACAATCAGCACATCAGCGTGAGTCATTTCATTACTGTCTTGTAATTTAGCGCTATCATCCATACGACAAATCACTTCATGGCCTTTGTCTTGTAAAGCGCGGCGCAACATGGCCGAACGACCCGTGTTCTTATCTACCAAGATAATTTTTAGTGCTGTATTCATGGGCAAGAAATTATACCCCAAATCAAACTACGACGTCATACACGATTTAAAAATCGCACGATGTACATCGCCAATACTAACGATACCCACCAGTTTGCCGTTGTGAGTGACTGGGATTCTTCTAAACTTTCTAAGCCACATAGTGCTTGCCGCTTTTAAGCAAGGCATATCAAGATCAATACTAGCAACACTCTTAGTCATCAGTTCACCAATCTTAACATTCATGGTGTCTTTGTAATTGTGTTCCATGTTTTCAAAATCAAAATAGGTGTCGCTCATGACTTCGTCTAGCTTAGGGAACATGTGTTGTAAGATATCTTTTTCTGAGATGATGCCAACTAAGTTGTTGTTGTCATCAACCACCGGTGCGCCACTGATGTGATCCATGATCATCATAATGGCAATATCTTTAACCAGTTGATCTGCAGTAACGGTTTTAACGTTGGTTGACATGATGTCTTGTACTTGCATGTTTTTCTCCTTATGTAATTGTGTATTTTTTTGTGTTTTATAATAAAAATAATGATAAAAAAAGCCCCCTAAAAGGGGGCTTGAAACTCTAATGAGTTTTCTGAGGGTTTATTTTGTAAACTCTGGGTAAGCTTCCAAACCACACTCTGTAATATCCACACCTTCTGCTTCTTCTTCATCGGTAACTCGGATACCCATAATGGCTTTTAGCACTAACCATAAAACTAGCGAAGTACCAAACACCCATACAAAGATGGTTGCTGCGCCAGCCAATTGACCGCTAAACGATACACCTGAGTTAGTTAATGGCACAGCTAATAAGCCCCATAAACCAACCACACCGTGTACAGAGATTGCACCTACTGGATCATCAATCTTAAATGTCTTATCTAACATATTGATTGAGAATACCACTAGAATACCACCAACAGCACCGATTAGAGTCGCCTCTAAAGCCGTTGGTGTATCTGGACCTGCAGTAATTGCAACCAGACCTGCTAATGCACCATTTAGTGCCATTGTTAAGTCTGCCTTGCCCCATAGTAGTTTAACTAAGATTAATGCCGCAATCACACCACCAGCTGCTGCTGCATTGGTATTTAAGAATACCATTGCCACTGCATTGGCGCTTTCTTTGCTAGCCATTGCTAATACTGAACCACCATTAAAACCAAACCAACCCATCCATAGGATGAATGTACCTAGTGTTGCTAATGGCATGTTTGCACCCGGAATCGCATTTGATGAGCCGTCTTTGTTGTATTTACCCTTACGAGCACCTAGAACAATTACACCAGCTAACGCTGCTGCTGCACCAGCCATGTGTACAATACCTGAACCAGCGAAGTCAGAGAAACCTAAGTCACCTAGTACGAATAAACCAAATACTGCTTCACCATTCCATGTCCATGCGCCTTCCATTGGGTAAATAACACCCGTGAAAACAATCGCAAAAGCAAAGAACGAGAACAACTTCATACGTTCAGCTACTGCACCAGAAACAATTGACATTGCTGTTGCAACAAACACTACTTGGAAAAAGAAATCAGCTGCGCTTGAATAAGTTTCTCCTGCACCATTAATTCCTTCTAGCATAATACCGCCACCATACATAAGGTCGTAACCATAAACCATATACATCGTACAAGCAATCGCAAACAAGCCGATATTCTTAGTTAGAATCTCCGCTGTGTTCTTACTTCTAACAAGGCCAGCTTCCAACATTGAGAAACCTGCCGCCATCCACATTACCAACGCACCCATCATTAAAAAATAAAAAGTGTCTATGGCAAATTGCATTTCTAAAATTGTATTTTCCATACATTCCTCCTTATAACGCTACCGAGCCAGTTTCACCCGTACGAATACGGACCACCTCTTCTAAGCTTGAAACAAAAATCTTACCATCGCCAATCTTGCCTTCATCATCAGACTTAGCAGCGGCACTGATCGCACTGATCGCAGCATCTACTTGGTCTGCTGCAATAGCGATTTCTAATTTTACTTTAGGTAAAAAATCAATCGTGTACTCTGCGCCACGATAAAGTTCTGTATGGCCTTTTTGACGACCAAAACCTTTTACCTCTGTTGCCGTAATTCCTGAAACACCAATCTCAGAAAGAGCATCTCTTACATCATCAAGCTTAAAAGGCTTAATAATTGCTGTTAACATTTTCATGTAATTCTCCTTTTTTTTAAACAAAAAAAGCCAGCAGTCGCACTTGTCAAATAACAGACAATCTCAACTACTGGCTTCTATACCAAATTGCCACAACCCCCTCTTTGAAGCTGGCAAAAAAAAACGTCTATTCGACTTCTCTACTAAAAGAAAACTCAAATAAACGTCAATGTTCTTTGTTAATTTCCCGCCTTTGGAAAAATAACTGTTTTGAATTATAACTAAAAAAAACTCAGCCGCAAGTGTTTTTTTAAATTTAGTTAAATAAAATTAGCATTAAGTATAAATTTTTTCAAAAATTTTCTAAAAATTGTGTAACTGGCAAGTAATGATTACCATCACAGGAAAAACTTAACCCTACCATGCCGTTCATAATATTTAAACTGCCTGTTTTTAAATACAAATTATCATCCATAAAACGCATCGTATGAAAATGCTTTAACACTTGCTTAACCTGCTCTTGTGACACTTTCGCCTCTTTCGGATAGGATTTCTTGGGGTACAAAAGGCAAATGTTAGGACTAATAATTTCATCCAAAATATGCAATCGGTAATTATACGGATCATCATAGGTCCAAATAGTCGCCCTAGAAGAAGCGTAATGCAATTTAAGATGGAACACACCCAGCTCACACAACAGTTCAGTCGCAATATTGTGCACTGTATCAATCGACTGGTCCATGGCGGACTGCACTCTATTTTGATTAAATAAATTTGATCGAATCTCGGGATCGCCTTTAATTTGACGGAACTCATCAGAACCGATTTTTTGCTCTAATAAAGGTAATTTTTCTAGATCAAGGTCAAAAACCAGCATACCAATTAACTTATCACCATGGCAAATCGCGTGTACGGCACTAATACAAGGCTTTAAGGTTGTGCTTGAAATATAAGCATCTGATAAATAAAAAGGCCGATCATGATGAACAAAATTAAAAAATGGGCGATTTGATAAATCTTGACCTTGGAAATCAATCAAGATTTTGTCTTTATCTACATTGGCACTTAACTGAACGCCGGAACGATTCAGCACATAAGTCAAATTTGCATATTTACATTTCTGCATATGTTCAAACAAAAAATCATTTAAATTATTCAAGCTACTGGTGCTGTCCATGTAGTTCAGGCACTGCTCAGAAAGCTGTCTAAACCCGCCTTCGAGCTCATAACTTAAAAAATCTTTTTGCTTATTGATTAATGCTGAAATTTGCACTTTGACCTCTTAGCTGTCATTATAAAATTTTCAATAAAAAAGCCTAACAGCAAACCACTTTTAAAAATGAATTTGTTACTAGGCTTCTGTGCCAAAACCACCCGGGCTTTAGGTGATTTTTTCTGATTGTAAACTATTTTTTGCAACTTGTCATTCAATCATTGCCAAATAATTCTTTTCACTTAATACCTCAACGCCAAATTTTTTTGCACTTTCAATTTTATTTTGCCCAACTTTTTCACCAATCACTAAATAATCAGTCTTAGCACTAACACTGCTAACCACCTGTATACCAATTGATTTAGCCTGTTTTTTCATCTCCTCTCTTGAGCCACTCATCTTGCCAGTAAAGATAATTTTTTTTACCACTAAGATGGTGTGTCAGTTCTGCCAAATCTTTTTGCAAGGATGTTAACTCTAAATTAAAGCGGTATTGATTCAGTAAGTCAAACTCTGGTCGAATAGCACTAAGCCCAGTAACCATCATTTGAGCGGTCAACTCAGCAAAGCCATTAATGGCTGATATTTGCTCTAAATCTAAACCAAAAATAGCATTTAATGGATAAGATTTAAGCAGGTTTTCACAATTACCCAACCCCATTCGCACCACACCAAAAGCTGCTAGAAAACGCCAATCTTCAATTTGTTCACTGCTTGATCGTTTGAGTTGATTAACCAAATTGACACTGGTTTTTTCACCAAAGCCCATGGCGCTTAAATCATTAACACTTAACGCGTAAATTTGTGAAATTTTACGCATACCATGTTCGTAGAGTTTTTCAATAGTGGCGATACCAAAGCCGTCATTGTTGGCCAATATTTTAAAAAAATATTCCATTTTCCCAATCACTTGCGCAGGACAAATATCGTGATTAACACACATTAAGAAGTCAGACTCCCACTGTAGTTTTTCGCCACAACTTGGGCAATGCTCAGGGATATCAACTGCTGCTGCTTTTAAAACTTGATTAATTTTAGGAATCACCAAGCCTGAACGTGTGAGCTCAATAATACTGCCTGTGCCTAACCCTTGTTCTTTAACCAGACCGTAATGATGCCCTGTCGCACGCACAATCGTGGCACCACTGAGTAATGTTGGCTCTAATTCTGCTACCGGTGTAATCTTACCAGTACGCCCTACTTGAGGGGTAACTGATAAAACCTTAACTTGTGCTTTGTCTTTATTCTCTTTAAAGGCGATTTGCCAGCGATGAAATTTACGATTGGCGCCCATCTGTGTTTTTAGACTTTTATTGGTAACTTCAAATACCACACCATCCACATCAAAATCAACGGTGGCCAATATATCAGTTACAATTTTTTCGAATTGAGTGCTTAGCGTATCAATACCGCCTAACCAAATAGGCAGTTGCATAAAAGGCACAAAGAGTGCCGCCTTATCCGCAATAGCTTGTTGTGCTTTTTGATCTAACGCTTTTTCTTTAATTAAACTGGCTTGAAAATTACGTGGATATTCAAAATCGTTTGATAGATGAGACTTAAAGTAACTTTTTTTGACCACAATCTCACCCGCACCTTGACCACGCTCAGAATCGTTGTACACTTGCAATCCACGCTCAAAAACTCGGCTAATATCACTGCCTTTCTTGCCATCTCCTCGCGTATACAAACGAGTACCATCATCAAAGCCAGCAAACCCATCTAACTTGGGTGTGGCTTTTATTTGAATATCGACATAGGCAAGACCTATGTCGGTGGCAGATTTTTCTAATCGCTCGATCCATTTACGAATTTCATCCCAAGAATAGGCTTTATCCGTTGAAAGCATTGGCTCTGGTAGGAGTACCTTTTCTTCAGAAAAACTTTGGCCCTCTGGTTCTATCGATTCAAATAAGGGGTGTTTTGGAAGTCTTTGTTTTAATGCGGGCAGATAGATGAAATCATAATCCTGATCACTAATAATTGGATCGCCTGATCGATAGGCAAGGTTAGCTGCTTGACAAAAATCTGCTAAGTCGTCATCTGACAAATCATCCGTTAAGATTTCTTGCTGGATGATTTGATTAATAACTGATGATAATAATGCCATTTAGGCTCTATTAGAACTGCTTAGCAATATTTCCTAAGAATTCATGACTAAAGTCAATGGTTGCCTGCTCATTTTCTTCAGAAATATCATTGAAATAGACTTCCGTTTCATTATCTGATGTTTGTCTGACCAAAATTTGGAAAAGATTTTTTTAATGGCGTCATCACCAAACATACGCGACCAAAGACCTTGATCTTCGGTTCGAGCAACATTGATATAGAAACTGCCTTCTTTAACATCTTTATCATCAACATCAATATTTAGCTGATCCAATGCCCAGCCCATATTATCCCAAGTGTCATACTGGTTAAGTGAGAAGGTTAACTTAGCATAACCGTTCACGCCCTTAGATAAAGAAACCGTGAGCGTTTTCTCTTCCTTAGCTTGGATGATTTTCTCTCTTGCAACCGCGTGATCACTACCTAAGAATGTCATTAGACGATATAGCATTTCTGTCTCTAATGCTTGGTCTTTAGGGCGAGATTGCCAAATGGTGTTTTCATCGTCACTACCCGCTTTGGTTAATACCTCTTCCATCGAAGTTAGAGATAAATAAACCTCAGATTTATCACCATTATCTTTAGGCTCAATACGAATACGGTATTTATCTACAATTGGCAATGCGTATCTTGCAGCAATAGCTTTCTTAAGCATAGAGCGAATTACACCTAAAGATTGATCTGGAATTTCAGGATGGTTTTCTAAAAAATCTGTCTCCATCATGCCGATTTTTTTATTGGTTTTTTTAATCGAAAAGCCGTGTGACTTAAAGAAACTTTTAGACAGATTCCAGACAGCATCTGGTTTTTTATCTACCAACAACCAACGACGATCGCCTGATTTTTTGACCTCAATATTAGCCAGAGTTCTTAAAATACTAGACGCCTCTTTAATAGCATTGTCTTTTTCAGAAAAGCTGAGTGTGTCTTCTTGAACACCTGTTACATAATTTTCTAACTTAAATTCATTTTGAGAGCTAGGCTTGGTTAAATCTGGTGGGATTTCTAATGAAGTTACTGTTTTATCAGAATAATAACCAATACTCCTTTCACCAAGGCTGATCTGCTCTTCTTCTTTATCATCGCCACCTAATGAGATGCAACCGCCTAAAGATAACGCCAAGAAAAGTGTGGATAATTTAGCTAACATTTTATATAACTCCCAATGATAATAAATCTTGCTCTAGTGTCGCTTGAGCTTGCTGTGATAATTTGGTGAGTGGCAAGCGAATACCATCTTCACATTTGTGCATTTTATACAATGCCCATTTAACTGGAATCGGATTAGACTCAACAAACAAATGCTGGTGCAAACCTACTAACGCTGAATTAATTTTTCTGCTGAGTTTTGATCGCCATCCATAGCAGCATTATAAGCATCTGAGACTAATTTAGGGGCAACATTTGCACTCACCGAAATACCACCATGGCCACCCATTAAAATAAATTCAACTGCGGTGGCATCATCACCACTGTAGAGTAGAAAATCATCAGGACACTGATCTATCAATGCCTTTGCCACACTCAAATCGCCCGTTGCATCTTTGATGCCAATAATATTATCAATCTTAGATAAGCGCACCGCTGTATCAACGGATAAATCTACCGCTGTTCTACCAGGTACGTTATACAAAATCTGATCAATATCTACGCTCGAAGCAATCAACTTATAATGCTGGTACAGGCCTTCTTGAGTTGGTTTATTGTAATACGGTGTCACCAATAAACAGGCGTCTGCGCCCATTTCTTTAGCAGCCTTAGTCAGTGTAATTGCTTCAGTGGTTGAGTTGGCGCTGTACCTGCAATAACTGCTATACGACCTTTTGAAAACTCAATGGTTCGTCGCATCACTTCGACATGTTCAGTGTGATTGAGTGTCGCTGATTCACCCGTTGTACCCATAGAAATAATAGCTTGGGTACCCGAAGTAATATGAAACTCAACCAAGGATTCAAGTGCAACAAAATCTACTGACCCATCTTCAAACATTGGTGTAATCAAAGCTACCATTGAGCCAGTTAAAGGGTGATTAATACGCATTG
>AJXC01001793.1_pt1 | contig 57610 bp, 63 predicted proteins | sample 404948 | NCBI WGS metagenome assembly AJXC01 (sample SAMN02954314, study PRJNA77837) | marine metagenome | biome: aquatic; feature: Guaymas Basin Hydrothermal Plumes; material: sea water; isolation source: Guaymas Basin Hydrothermal Plumes and Background water depths 1600, 1775... ... | reverse complement strand
CTAAGCTTTTTTTGTCATTAATAATTTCATTGGGCTGTTGTTTTCATCGGAATCGCCTTATCCCTTACTATATAAGGGTTTTATTGTTGTAAATTTACAACTTTTATCAAATTATTGTTTAATTTTCATCGATTATTTTGCATTTTTTCATCAAAAAACCTTGACAAACTTGTTTTTTATAGTAAAAAAGTAATAACCAACCACAAAGGTTGGGGTTTTTATAACTAAGAGGGGAAAATATGTTAAAAAATATAACAGGTTGGATTCAAGAGTTGACAGCTGCCGGTGTTGCGTTAATTGCATTAGCGGTTGTTATTCAGATAATTTTCGGTTCGACATCTGCGTTTTTACCAGGTGACGTTATCGGTTCTATTATTGGAATAGTAGGGAGGCTTGGCGGCGCAAACCTAGTCGGTTTAGTTGCTGTTGCTTTGTTATACTCACTGTTTAAGAAGTAAATAACAAAGTTACTTAATAAAAAAACCCACCGAAAGGTGGGTTTTTTAGTTTTATCGAATCAGATAAGACCAAGCCATGCCTAGAAATTCATGGATAGCATTTTGTGATTTTCTTATTGAACCTGCACTGGGGTAAGAAAGAAAATTTATTTTTCCGCTTTTTAAAATCCGTTGGCGCGGCAATCGGGTTTAGCCCTAAATCTTTAAATAGTTTTATGGCTCTTGGCATGTGTGATGCTGAGGTGACTAATATAAATGGCTTATTACCTACAATTGACTTGGTGAAAAGCGATTCTTCTTTAGTGTCTTTTGGCTCGCCATTGATAATAATATTTTTNCCTCTAATGCCAGCGATTTTAGCAATGGAAGCATTAATTTCAGCATTAGATGTGTTGTTGACTGCTCCTGCATAGCCCGTAAAAATTAATTTTACATTTGGATTATTAAGCTTCTTATAAATTGCTATTCCCTCAATGGTCCTTTTTAAACTGGCACTGCCAATTTGACTAGACAATGGCCATTTATCATTATCATAATGCCCATGACCAAGTACGTGAATAAATCCAATGTCAATGTTTTGATAATTGTATTTAACGTATTGCGATTCTAATTGCTGAATTAAAAAATTACCAACGGGTGGATAGCTAAAAAATAGCAGTAAAAATAAAGAGAGGCTTAGAAAGAACTTAGCTTTTACATGGCTAGATTTATATAAAAAATACAAACCTATAAGGTTTAGCATTAGGATAATACCAAACGGCTCAACAAAAAAAGTAACGACCTTTTTTGTTAAGAATAGAATTTCCATCATTTAAATCTAAATGCCTCTAAGCAGTTCGTTGATACTAGTTTTAGAACGAGTTTTAGCATCTACTTGCTTGACGATAACTGCGCAGTAAAGTGAGTAGCTTCCGTCTTTAGAAGGTAGATTGCCAGAAACCACAACAGAGCCTGCAGGGATACGACCATAAGAAATTTCACCTGTTTCACGGTTAAAGATTTTAGTGGACTGGCCAATGTAAACACCCATTGAAATAACAGAGCCTTCTTCAACAATCACACCTTCGACCACTTCTGATCGAGCGCCAATAAAACAATTGTCTTCAATAATGGTAGGGCTAGCTTGGAGTGGCTCTAATACGCCACCAATACCAACACCGCCAGAAAGGTGGACGTTTTTACCAATCTGTGCGCACGAACCAACGGTTGCCCAAGTGTCTACCATGGTACCTGAATCAACATAGGCGCCAATGTTGACATAAGAAGGCATTAGTACTGTGTCTTGCGCGATGAAAGAACCACGACGTGCACTAGCAGGTGGCACCACACGCACACCCGTTGCCTTGAATTCTTCTGGTGTAAGGTCTGCAAATTTTGAAGGTACTTTGTCAAAGTATTGGGTAAAGCCACCATCCATTGGTACGTTGTCTTCCAATCTAAAAGATAACAGCACTGCTTTTTTGAGCCATTCGTTTACCGTCCAATCGCCAATCGCTTGTTGCTCAGCAACACGAGCTTGGCCAGAATCTAATAAATGGATTGCCTCAGCGACGGCTTCTTTAATCTCGCTACTGGCTGTTTGTGGGTTGAGGTTAGCTCTGTCTTCAAAAGCTGCTTCAATAATATCTTGCATTTTTAATATAGTTGTAAAAAATGCACATTATATCAGAGACATATTTTTATGCCCAATGCTTAGTGCAATATCAATACATATCAATACATCAATAACCTTATTAATGATATGATATTGCAAATTCATTAAATACCATGAGATAGTACATGAGTCAAGATAGTATTCAGGTTGATAACTTATACGAAGAAGGTGAGCAGTGGGTACAGAACTTAGGTGAAAAAACCGTTCATGCTAAGCGCATGAAAGGAAAATTTAGACTGATTAAATGGTTGGGTACTTTGGTTTGGTTGCCTTTTTTCATTGGCCCTTATGTGTCTTGGAATGGACGACAAGCGATTTTATTTGATATTGAGAAAAGACAATATCATTTGTTTGATATAACCATTTTCCCACAAGATTTGTGGATGTTGACCATGGTGTTATTATTTTTGGCTATTCTACTAGCTGCAATGACGACTGTGCTAGGCCGCGTATTTTGTGGTTACTTTTGTTTTCAAACGGTTTGGACCGATATGTTTACTAAGGTTGAGGAGTATTTTGAAGGGGCACCGACTAAACGTCGAAAGCTTGAAGTGGCGCCGTGGGATTTGACCAAAATTCGGATTAAAATTAGTAAACATGTGGTTTGGCTAGCCATTGCTTTTTTATCTGGCGTTACTTGGATGTTGTATTTTGGCGTGTCATGGTTTGATTATTTTGATGGCAGCGCTTCTGGTACCACGCTCACTATCACTGCTGTTATTTCATTAGGCGCCTATACATTTGCAGGACATATGCGTGAACAAACGTGTTTATGGGTTTGTCCTTATGCGCGTATTCAAGGGGCGATGGTCGATAAGCAAACCATTATGCCAACTTACGATTATTATCGTGGCGAGGATCGTGCAAAACTCAAGAAAGGTCAGTACGTTGAAGGCCAAGGCGACTGTATTGATTGCCACCAGTGTGTTGCCGTATGCCCAACAGGTGTTGATATACGTAGGGGGCAAGAATACGGCTGTATTACTTGTGGATTATGCATTGATGCTTGTGATTCAGTGATGGATAAGGTAGGCAAACCTAAAGGTTTAATCAGGTACGCTTCTTTGGACGAGCTTGAATTCAGTAAAAATTTTGTTGCATTGTATAAACGACCTAGGGTGATTGTGTATTCAGCAATTTTATTAATGGCATTATCGACTTTGTCTTACGGATTGTTTAATATTGCACCAATGGACCTTAAGGTTTTGCATGACAGACAACCGTTGTTTGTCCAACTTTCTGATGGTTCAATTCGTAATAAGTACGAGCTTAAGATCATGAATAAAACCGATCAACCAATGCTGGTTGATGTGAATTTTAAGAGCGCTATTGGTAATTTAAAATCTAAAAAAGAAATTAAAAGTGTTACCATACCGTCGGGTAATGTTAAATCTATTTATGTTTATTTAATAGCATTTGAATCTGACGTTGTTGATGATAACGACGTAGTTTTTACAGCAAGTAGTGATGATGTTACGCTGAAGTACCAATCATCATTTTTTACACCTAAGAGTATGCGATGACGTTTTATAAAAGTCCGATGATGGTTGCAATGCTGTCATTATTTTTAATTTTAGTGGGCGCGACTGGTTATCGAATTATTACTGCATTGGAAACACATCCGGGTTTAGTAGTGGAGGATGCTTATTTGAGTGGCGAGTCGTATGCCAATACGTTGGATTATAAAAATCAGTTAAAAACACAAGGTTGGACATTAGAACTAACGACTCCAGAATTACCCATTCATGGTACTTTGCAAATCTATCAGGCGAGTAGCGCACAATACGGAAAAGCTTTAACCGGTGCAAAAGTAATGGCGTATTTTTATCGACCGTTAGAGCCAAAATATGATTTTTCTTCACTCATGAAATTTGATAATGATACTTACCAAGCGAAAATAAAACTACCTTTAAAGGGTCGTTGGGACTTTGTGGTAGAGGTGACTAAGGGTGAATTCTTGCAAAGAGCATCAACTAAGATGTTTATTCAGTAGGTTTTAATCCTCGTGACAATGGTTATGATGATGTTCATAAGTAGCCATTAGATCGTCCATCTGATCGGCAAATAAATCATTAAATTGTGCATCCTTGAGAATGGATTCGGGCTGTCCGATGCAACAAATATGATGGTACAAACACAGTACTTGGGTGGACTCTTTCATAACCCTGTGAAGATCGTGAGACACCATTAACACCGCACACCCTTGTTGTTGATGTATGTCTTGAATGAGTTGGTACAAATGCATTTGTCCATTTACATCTAAATTTTGAGCGGGTTCATCCAGGATGAGTACATTAGGTTTTTTGAGTAGTGCACGCGTTAGTAGTACACGTTGCATTTCACCTCCAGACAAACTTTTTAGGGGAGAGTTTAACAACCCTTCTGTGCCAGTTAAAGTGGAAGTTTCATGCACAAAATCTTGATTAACTTTTTGATTAAGATTCAAAAAGTTAATCACTGAAATTGGAATAAAAGGATTGGGACTAAAAGCTTGAGGTGTATAACCCAGTCGAATATTTTTTGCTCGATTAATACTACCAGTATCAGGCTTAATCAACCCTAATAAAACTTTGATTAACGAGCTTTTCCCTGCGCCGTTTGGACCAATCAAAGTGATAAATTCACCTTTCTTTAGCTCGAAACTTACTTTATCAAGTACACCTTTTCCATGATGGCTAAGGCTGATATTATTCGCGCTAATGAGTGTTTGTGTTGTTGACACTAAAAATGAGTAAGAAATAAAATCTATTTTATACTTACTAGATTAGTGTTGCCTATATTTTGCTTGTGGTAATGTCATGATAAGTGTTAAAAATTGGTAAAATCCAAACCATGTCGCATCAACTTATTTTAATGGATGGCTCAGCTTTTTTATTTCGAGCTTATTTTTCTACACTCGCCCAAAATTTAACTAACGCAGAGGGTTTTCCCACAGGCGCTATGTTTGGTGTGATTAACGCCATTAAGCACCTTCAAAGAAAATATCCAGATGCCAAAATTATTACCATTTTTGACGCCAAGGGTAAGAATCATCGGCATGATATTTACCCAGAATACAAGGCCCATCGTAAGCCAGCTGACGATGAGTTAGTCATGCAGATTGAGCCGTTGTATGAAATTATCCGCGCCATGGGTTTTCATTTTATGTGCGTGCCTGGCGTTGAAGCGGATGACGTGATTGCCACGCTGAGTCGTTGTGCTGATGAAAATAAATTAAAAACCATTATTGCCAGTGGAGATAAAGACTTAATGCAGCTCGTAAGCGATAACATTACTCAGCTGAATATGAAGGGCGACCTGTATGATAAAACAAGGTGTAGGTAGAAAAAATGGGCGTACACCCTGACCAAATACTAGATTTATTAGCCTTGACCGGCGATAGTGCGGATAACATCCCAGGAGTGCCAAGCGTTGGCCCGAAAACGGCCATTAAATGGCTGAATCAATTCGAAACAATTGCAGGTGTTAAGGAAAATGCCGAGAGCATAAAAGGCAAAGTTGGTGAAAAATTACGCAATAGTTTTGATTTGTTAGATTTGTCTTATCGATTAGTTCAGCTTAAATTTGACGTTGATCTGCCTTGTGATATTTTGACGGACGAGCCAGGAGTGGACAATGAAAAACTGATTAGCCTATATCAGAAATACGGATTTTCCATGTGGCTTAAGCAACTTAGTAACGTTGCTGATGTTGAGCTTGACAACAATGAACCTCCAGAGATAGACTTGATTCAAGAAAAAAACCGAGACAGAGAACAGAACAGTGGTGATTGGTTTTCTGAATACACTCAAACTTTGGTATTAGAACAGACTGGCTTTGAACAACTCGTTAGTCGACTAACGAAGGCTCAATCATTTGTATTTGACCTAGAAACAACCTCACTGGATTACATGAATGCAGCTATTGTTGGTTGGGTGTTTTTAGTTGGCAAAGAAAGTTTCTATGTGCCGGTTGGGCACGATTATTTAGACGCACCTAAACAACTGAATTTTGACAAAACTTTATCAGTATTAAAGCCTATTTTGCAGGATTCATCCATTAATAAAGTCGGCCAAAATCTTAAATACGATGCCCATGTTTTGGCTAATTATAATGTTGAACTTAATGGTGTTAGTGACGACACCATGGTGAAATCCTACGTTCTAAATTCAGTGGCTACTAGGCATAATATGGATGATTTGTCGATGCATTATCTTAATCATCAGACCATCCATTTTTCTGATGTAGCCGGCAAGGGTAAAAAACAAATCACTTTTAATCAGGTAGGTTTAAAAGAGGCTTTTCCTTACGCTTGTGAAGATGTAATTGTTACTCATGAGCTTAATAAAGTATTCGAAGAAGATATCGCTCAGTATCCAAAATTAGTTAAGTTGTATCAGACTCTAGAAATACCCCTGATTAAAGTACTGCTTAAGATGGAGCGCAATGGTGTTCAGATTGATGTAAGTTCGCTGAATGCTCAGCAGATAGATATCATTAAGCAAATGAATGAAATTCAAACTCAAGCTTTTGAGATAGCAGGGGATGCATTCAACCTCGAATCACCTAAGCAAATTCAAAAAATATTATTTGAGCCAGAGGGGTTAGGGCTTGAGGCAAAAAAGAAAACACCAAAAGGCGCCCCATCGACCAATGAAGAGGCGTTGAAACTTTTAGACCATCCTTTGGTTGATTTGATTCTTAGTTATCGAACCTTGACTAAGCTTAATTCAACTTACCTTGAAGCGTTGCCAAAACAGATTGATTTACGTACTGGACGCCTACACACTTCTTATCATCAGGCAGTAACAGCAACGGGACGGCTGTCGTCATCAAATCCAAATTTGCAGAATATACCCATTCGCACAAATCTTGGTGCGCGTATTAGAGGCGCTTTTATTGCCAGTAAAGGTAACGTTATTATTGCTGCAGATTATTCACAGATTGAACTGCGAATCATGGCGCACATTTCCCAAGATAATAGCCTTATTGAGGCGTTTAATAATGATGTTGATGTGCATAGCGCTACTGCATCAATGATGTTTAATGTGCCCATTGATGAGATAACTAAGGACCATCGTCGCAATGCTAAGGCTATTAATTTTGGCTTGATTTATGGTATGAGTGCTTTTGGTCTTGCTAAACAAATTAACGTTTCTAGAACGGAAGCAAAACAATACATTGATGCTTATTTTGAAAACTACCCAGGCGTACTCAATTACATGGATAGCATTAAGGAAACGGCTAAAACACAGGGTTATGTTGAAACGGTGATGGGTAGACGCTTATACTTGCCACAAATTAATGCAAAAAATAAGATGTTACAACAGCATGCTTTACGTACAGCAATCAATGCACCAATGCAAGGCTCGTCCGCTGACATCATTAAAAAAGCCATGCTCGATGTTGATGCGTGGATTGGTATTGACAACAATGACATTAAAATGACTATGCAAGTGCACGATGAATTAGTTTTTGAAGTGAAAGCTGAAAAGGCGGACGAGTTTGCTAATAAAATACAAACATTGATGAGCGACGCCTTTTTGTTAGACATTCCACTAGTGGTTGATGTTGGTATCGGTGATTCTTGGCAGCAAGCGCATTAGTCTTTTGAATTAAAACAGATTTAGACATGAAAGAACAATTACAAACACTATTAAAGCAAAGTTTGGAGGCATTAGTCAGTGAGAATATTCTTAGTGAAGTACCAAAGAGTATTCGCCTTGATCATTCTAAAGATAAAACTCACGGTGACTTTGCTTCTAACATTGCATTGGTTCTGTCCAAACAAGCCAAATGTTCACCGCAAAAATTAGCCCAGCAAATCATCGATCATTTGCCTAATTCTGGTGAGATTGTAAAAACTGAAATTGCTGGGCCCGGGTTTATTAACTTTTTCATGTCTCAAGATTCAAACACAGCAGTCCTTGATCAAATTCTTGAACAAGCTGTTGATTATGGGTGCTCAGACATTGGCAAGGGGCAAAGTGTTTTGTTGGAATTTGTTTCTGCTAATCCTACTGGGCCACTGCACGTAGGCCATGGCCGTGGTGCTGCGTATGGTGCAACGGTAGCTAATTTATTGCGTGCTGTTGGTTTTAAAGTTGATAGCGAATATTACGTCAATGATGCGGGTCGTCAGATGGATATTCTGGCAACTTCGGTTTATTTACGTTATGTTGAAACCGATAAGTTTCCCGATAATGGCTATAAGGGAGACTACATTTTTGACATTGCTAAACAAATTGATAATGCTAAAAAGTTAGACATATTTACAGATGTTTGTGCCGATGCACCCGAAGGTCAGTCTCAAAAAGACGGTGGCGATAAAGAAAAGCACATTGATGGTTTGATTGCCAATTGCAAAAGGTTATTGGGTGACGATTATAAAGTTATATTTGATTTGGCTATTGATCAAATTTTGGCAGGTATTAAAACTGACTTGGCAGAATTTGGCGTTGAGTACCAGCAGTGGTTTTCTGAGCAATCATTAGTCGATAGCGGGTTATCAAAAACCACGGTTGAAGCATTGCAAGCTTCTGGTCACATTTATGAAAAAGACGGTGCGCTTTGGTTTAAAACCACAGATTTTGGCGATGAAAAAGACCGTGTAGTAGTAAGAGATAATGGCATTCATACTTATTTTGCATCGGACATCGCTTATCATCTTGAAAAGTTTGAGCGCGGTTATGACAAGATGATTAATATTTGGGGTGCAGACCATCACGGTTATATTGCCAGAGTAAAAGCCTCTGTTGAGGCGTTAGGACACAATTCTGATAAATTAGAAATATTATTGGTGCAATTTGCTAATTTATATCGTGGTGGAAAAAAAGTACAAATGTCCACACGCAGCGGTTCATTCGTTACCCTAGAAGAATTACGCAATGAAGTGGGTAATGATGCAGCGCGTTTTTTCTACGTTTTGCGTAAATCAGAGCAGCACATGGATTTTGATTTAGACCTAGCCAAGTCCAAAACCAATGAAAACCCAGTGTTTTATATTCAATACGCACACGCACGTATTTGCTCCGTACTTAAACAAGCCGATGAAAAATTTTCAAGTGTTTCCATTGAACCAATCTTATCATTGTTAGACAATGAGGCGGAGTTGGCCTTGGTTAAAGAACTTAATCGTTACAAAGATACATTGCAAACTTCAGCGCTTAATTATGAGCCACATGTATTGGCCTATTATTTACGTGATTTAGCAGGCAGTTTCCACAGTTATTACAACAGTTGTGAATTTTTAGTTGACGATGTGCAACTTAGATCGTCCAGATTGCTCTTGATAAAATCGGTTAAGCAATTGTTGTCAAATGGTTTAAATTTATTAGGCGTGAGTGCGCCTGATTCAATGTGAGTGACCAAGCACAAAGAGACAAAGCCTTAGACGTTACACAGTCTTTTATTGTTCAAGCGCCCGCCGGTTCAGGCAAAACTGAGTTGTTAACTCAACGTTATTTAAAACTGTTGTCAGTTTGCGATGAACCAGAAAACGTTATGGCTATGACGTTTACCAATAAGGCGGTTGATGAGCTAATTGATCGTGTTCTATCATCACTTAAATCAACTGAAAACCCAAGACCAGAACAAACACATAAGCAAATCACTTACGGTTTAGCGTTAAAAGTAATTGAGCGTTCAAAGAAGAATAATTGGCAACTCCTGGAAACCCCACAACGTCTTAAAATATTTACCATTGATGGCTTGTCCAGCCTGATTTCTGGACGTTACCCAACTCGTTCACAATTAGTTACACCACGTATTATGACCCAGGATTGGGAGAGGAAAAAAGCTTATCATTCTGCGGCTGAGCAAACACTATTAATGATTGGCGATGAAGAACACAACCAAGCCATTTCGTCGTTATTATTGTATTTAGACAACAACATTGAAAAATTTTATCGGCTAACAACCAGTATGTTGGCCAAACGTGACCAATGGCTTACGCGACTGTATCGAGGCGATGCACTTGATCCATCCATACTTAGAGACAGTGCTTCGAAAATTATAATTCAGCATTTAAGTTGTTTAGAGAAAGAGGCCAAGCAGCATATTAACCAAGATTTTTTTGATTTGATTGCTGTTAATACGAAAGATGAATATGCGCAAATTCAGTCACTACCAGCAAGTAGTGTTGAAGATTTGTCGGTGTGGAAAATGCTCAGTTCGTTGTGTTTAAAAAAAGACGGGTTGTGGCGTAAAAGTCTTAATAAAAACAACGGCTTTCCCCCTGAAATTAAAACGCAAAAACAAGAATTTGAAAAAATATTACAAGAATTAAGTAAACATAAGTCTTTGACAGAGTTGTTAGGTGGAGTAAACCAGTTACCTGACATTGACTTTTCCAAATTGGAAATACAAGCGTTGGAGGACATTGCACAAGTATTAAAACTTTGTGTTGCACAACTTAATTTGTTGTTTGACAGTGAACAAGCACATGATTTTATCGAAGTAGCATTACGCGCTAACCACACGTTGGATGAGCATTCCAACGTTAGTGACATGGCTTTATTTTTGGATTATAAAGTTCAACATATTCTCATTGATGAGTTTCAAGACACTTCTGCTTCACAATTTAATTTGGTTAAAAAACTCATCCATCATTGGCAAGTAGACGATGGTAGAACATTGTTTTTAGTGGGTGACCCTATGCAATCCATCTATCGATTTAGAGAATCACAGGTAGGCTTGTTCTTGCAAGTAAAGGCGGTTGGTATTGCTAGTATTGCACCAAAATCACTAAAGCTAACTACAAATTTTCGCTCATCAAAAAGCATTGTTGAAAGAAACAATGTATTTTTTAAAAAAATATTTCCTAATGAGGAGGATATTTATCAAGGAGCTATTGGCTATTCATCATCAATATCAAATTCAGATTTAACCAATGATCAAGCCATTGTTTTTCATCCATTTACTCATAGTCAATATCAGGCAGAAGCAGATTTAGTACTGGAGATCATTAACGATTCTTTGAGTAAAAACCCAAAAGGAGAAATTGCCATATTGGTTAGAGGACGTTCACATCTGAGTGACATTGTTGATGTTTTAAAAGCACACAGCATTGATTTTGAATCAATCAAAACAACGGCATTAAAAGACCATATACTGACTAGAGGCTTATTATCACTCACAAAAGCATTATTACATTTAGGCGATAAACTTGCATGGCTTAGTGTACTTAGAGCGCCTTGGTGCGGTTTGTTATTGGAAGATTTATTAGTATTTTCCAAGCTTGATGATTGTATTATTTATGAACAATTGTCCAGTCAAAAAGTTTTAGATCAGCTTACTAAAGACGGGCAAAAAAGAGCAAAGCACATTGCCCAATCTTTAAAAGGTGCCATTGATAATCAAGTTCGTTTTAATTTTGTAGAAATTTTAACTCACGCCATTGATCAGCTAGGAATTTCTCAGTCGTTGTCCTTGCAAGAGGTAATGATTAAAGATCAATTTTTACAGATTATTTTTGATTGTGAATCACAACAATTGCTCAATATTGAAACCATTGAGGCAATATTAGAAGATTTATACGCACCGAGTAAAACGGCACAAGTAAAACTGATGACTATTCATGAATCTAAAGGACTAGAGTTTGACACGGTGATTATTCCTGGTTTGGGCAGAAAACCCAGAAGTGATGATGCGCCCATCATACGCATGAAAGAGTTTTCCAATCAATCGCTTTTGTTGGCGCCTATAAAATCATTCACCGCTAGTGATGATAGCAACACTTATAACTATTTAAAGTTTGTTGATTCTCAACAAAATAAATTTGAAACCATGCGCTTGTTGTACGTAGCAATGACACGTGCTAAAAATAATCTACATTTGCTAGGCGCATTAACTAAAGGCAATAAGGCAAATGCTAAGAGCTTGCTGGATATGCTGATGCAGTTCTATGAAGGTCATTTTGATGACGTTGATGCCGATAACGCACAAGATACGACTAAAAATATAGATACCCCTAAATTAGAACGATTTGTTCATTTGAAAAGTGTTTTGCAAAATAAGGTTGATCAAGGTGAGAGTGTTGAATACAATAAAAATTTTGAGATTTTGTTTAAGAGTTTATTAGGCACACTGGTGCACCAATATTATGAACAAGAGGTGTTTAATCCCGATAGAAAAAGCATAGAAATAAAATTAATTGAGATTGGTGTATCACCCACTGATGTTGATCAATACGTTCGGCACGTATTGAAACTACTTAATAATACCAAGCAAGATTCACAATTTGAATGGTTGTTCAAACAACGTGAATCAACCTTGGTTGAAGCAGAATTTATTAATGGCGATACCGTCATTGCCATTGATCGATTATTTATCTATGATGATGTTTTGTGGATTATTGATTTCAAAACAGCCTCTTTGTTGGACGATGAATCAGAGGCTCAGTTTATACAACGACAAAAATTTGAACACACCAAGCAACTGCTATTTTATCAAGAGGTACTGTCTAAAATTTACAACAATGACATTAAATGTGCATTGTATTGCCCTGCAATTAGTCAGTTGATTGAAATAGAGCACTGATCATAGCCACTGCATCACAGCCTGCATCAAAAGCTTGATGTTGATTGTTAAAATCAATACCGCCAATCCCTACAATAGGAATGTTTAATTTTTGTTTCGCCTTAATGATGAGATCTAATGGACAAAGTGGCGCATTAGGTTTCGTAGTTGATGGGAAAAGAGAACCAAACGCCACGTAATTTGCGCCTTGCTTTTGCGCCTGTTTGGCCAAATCAATATCATCGTAACAAGACACACCAATAATGGCTTGATTTCCTAATTGTTTGCGAGCTTGTTCTACGGATGAGTCGTTTTTCCCAAGATGTACGCCATCGGCGCTGATTTTTTGTGCTAGGTTGACATCATCATTGATGATAAATAAAGTATTATGTCTTAAACACAGTTGACGTAGTTTGTTTGCTTCGTCTATTTTTATGTCTTCATTAGCGTTTTTATGACGATATTGGAGAATGCTGATTTTGTATTGATTAAAAACTTGATCAATGGAGTTGAGTTCAAGTTTTTGATTAGGGGTTATGGCATAGATGCCACTAATTTTGTTATTCACTATGGTAAATTTTCAACTAAAGCACAATCTGTTAATCACAATTTTCATTATAGCGATTATCTTTGCTATGTGGCTTTTGATGAAGGCATTGTCGTATTCATTCAGTGAACTGCAAAAAAATACCGATCCAGTGTTGACGCAGAATGAAGAAGTATCAAAAGAAGTTTCCTATATGGAAAAAATTGATAATTTTGCCTTGCAAGAGTTTGGTATGGATAATCAACTTTCACGTTTTGTGAAGGCAAAAAATTATTTTCATTTTAAAAATTCACCTGCATTATTACTTGAACCGGAAGTTACCACGTACGATGTAAAGGGCAATAAAGATTATGTACTGACTGCGGAACGTGCTGATTATTTAGACAGTGGTGAGATCAAGTTTAAAGGTAAGGTAAACATACGTTCTGGGTCTGGAATAACGCATAAAATGAAAACCAGAGAGCTATTGCTCAGCACCAAAACAGACGATTTAATTAGTAATAAAAAAGTAACGTATTTAGGCGAGAATTTGAAGATTGTATCTCAAGGTATGCACATGCAAACCAAAGAAGATAAAATGAAATTAACTGGAAAAGCAGTTATTAAGCAAGATAGTGGCCAAAAAATAGTAACGAAAAATATTTATATTGATCAATCGAATGGACAAAAGCATTATTATTCAAAATACGACACGACTTATCTAGCGCAAGAGGACACAATCTATTCTAAAGGCATGGATTTAGACATGCAAAAAGAAATAATGCAGTTGTTAGGAAAAGTGAAAATCTTGCAAAATTCAGGCACTAAGATCGATACTCAAGACTTAACGGTTGACCAGTCAAACGATGGTGACGTGTATCGAACTAAAGAAAAAATACATTATCAATCTAAGCTCGCCGATATTCGCGCAATCGGTATGCATTACGATACTAAAAAGAGAAAAATCAAATTAACCGGTGGCGTGATAGGTAGCTATGAATAAGGTTTATCCGTTGTTAATGTGTTTAATGGCTAACAATGTTTTTGCATTGCCACAAGATGCAAGTGAGCCCATTAAAGTAAAAGCACACACAGTGATGATTGATGAGCTTAACGGTTTAAGCACTTACACAGGTAAAGCGCAAGTTAAACAAGGTTCTTTGATGCTGAATGCTGAAAAGATAAAGCTATTCAGTAATCAGACAGAAGTGATCAAAGTGATCGCTATAGGCACCAATAAAAAACTCGACTCACTACAAGCAGAATCAACCCAATCAACCGCGTTTTGTTGAAGCAACAGCACTTAATATTACTTATTTAATTAAGAAAGAGTTTGTGCATTTAAAGGGTAAGGCGCGTTTTGTGCAGGGGTTTGACTCGTTTAGTGGTGGTACGTTGGATTATGACATTGCTAATGATAAAGTCATTGCTAAAAAATCAAAAGATGGCACACAAAGGGTAAAGTTTAAGATCAAATTATAGTGAAAGCAATCACAGCCATAATTCATGGGAAAGTACAAGGCGTGTGGTTTCGTGGCTCTACTCAGAAAAAAGCAAATGAGTTAGGCATTACTGGCTGGATTAAGAACACTTCAAGAGGCAGTGTTGAGCTCGAAGCACACGGTGAAAAAATTCAGTTAGATGTTTTTATTGACTGGCTGTCTGAAGGCCCTATGTATAGTCGGGTAGAGCAAGTGAATGTGAATTGGATAGAACCAAGTGTTCAATTTTCTGCATTCAGTGTCAAATATTAAGCAATTATTTTTAAGGCAACTTATTGCCACCTTACCTTCAACAATGTAGAATACAAAACTCATTCGTTTTAAAAAAACACGGAGAAAACATTATGCGAGTTCAAGAAATTATGTCCACCAATGTAAAAACAGTTGGGCCGGATGACTTGGTTAAAGACATCGCCATCTTAATGGTGATGGATCACATCAGCGGTGCACCAGTGGTTGATGATGGCAACAACTTGGTTGGCATCATATCTGAAAAGGACATTCTTCAACATATGTTCCCTAAACTCGACGAAGTCATGAGCGACACTTACTTTGATTTTGAAAACATGGAACACAACTACAAGGACACCATGAACGTCAAAATCAAAGAACTGATGACCAAAGAGGTAGCCAGTATTGATTTAGACATGCCTTGTTTAAAAGCAGCCTCTACCATGTGGCTTAGAAGGTTTAGAAGAATTCCCGTTACCCATAAAGGTAAGTTAGTAGGCATTGTCAGTATTGGTGATGTGCACAGAGCTATTTTTAAATCGTGTATGAGCGGAGATTGATTTTTAATTGAATTAAAAGCACCTCACTATAGTTCGTTCATTTACTCATAAAGTTTTTTTTGACCTAATTCTCCCCATTGTATCCCTAAGGGGATATATTACAATATTACCATAAAATAATACGTTAAAAATGACCGTAGGTATAATTTCGCCTTTTAAATTAATATAGGATTATCCATGTCAAAATTAGTCCCACCACACGGTAGCGACACACTTAACCCGCTTGCACTAGAAGGCGATGCATTAGTGGCTGAATTAGCAAGAGCAGAATCATTGCCAAAAATTACTTGTTCTTCTAGAGAAGAAGGTGATGTTGTGATGTTAGGCATTGGCGGTTTTAATCCATTAGAAGGCTTTATGAATAAAGCTGACTGGCAAGGTATTTGTGACAACATGACTATGGAAAATGGCTTATTCTGGCCAATTCCTGTTACTTTATCAACAGACGATGAAGACGTAAAAGCAGGTGATGAAATAGCAATCGTGAGCGGTAAATCTGGCGACATTATTGCAACAATGAATATTACCGAGAAATACACAATTGACAAGGATCATGAGTGTGAAACGGTTTACAAAACAACTGAAGATGCGCATCCAGGCGTAGTAATGGTAAAGGCTCAAGGTAAATACAATCTTGCAGGTTCTATCAAGGTGTTATCTGACGGCGGTTTCCCTGCGAAGTACGATGATTTGTACATGACGCCATCTGAAACACGTGCATACTTTGATGAAAAAGGCTGGAAGACAGTTGCTGCATTCCAAACACGTAACCCAATGCACCGTTCGCATGAATACTTAGCCAAGATTGCAGTAGAAATTTGTGATGGCGTTATGATTCATTCAGTATTAGGTGGACTTAAGGCAGGAGATATTCCCGCCGATGTTCGTTCAGAGGCTATTTCTACCTTGATCGATAACTACTTTGTAAAAGGCACAATCCTACAATCTGGCTATCCACTAGACATGCGTTATGCCGGTCCTCGTGAAGCGTTACTGCATGCATTATTCAGACAAAACTATGGCTGTTCACACCTAATTGTTGGCCGTGACCATGCTGGTGTTGATGACTATTATGGCCCTTTTGACGCACACAACATTTTCGATGAAATTGCTGACGATGCATTGGTAACACAACCGCTTAAAATTGATTGGACGTTCTGGTGTCATGAGTGTGGTGGCATGTCTTCAATGAAGACTTGTCCACACGAAGCAAAAGATCGTGTTTTATTGTCAGGCACTAAAGTTCGTAAGATGTTATCTGATGGCGAAGATCTTCCTGAGGAATTTAGTCGTCCAGAAGTTGCCAAAGTGCTACAGGCATACTATGCAACGATCAAAGAAGAAGACAAGGTTGAAATTAAGTTGAGTGGACATTCGGCCAAATAACAAAGTTATTTGATTTTTAATTGTAAGGAAAACTTTTAATTAAGTATAATAATTTGATTTTTAACACGTTGACGTGTGTCAAAAATTAGAAGAAAGGACTATCAGAGCGTTAACAAAAGTGTTAATAATTGTAGTTTGTGACTAATTACCCTAAGGAGGAAAAGATGGATATCACTAAAACACCGATTGCTGATCTCTCAGCAACTATTTCATACGAAACGATGCAAGTATTCGTAATCGTTATGATTGCATTAGTCATTATCATGACAGTTGTTGATATGATTCATAAGAAAAGTGCAAAATTTTTCTATGCAAATGCAGAAAAATCGAAAGCAAACGCAACCAAAGAGTTAAGTACTGGAGACAAGGTTGGGATTGCGGTATCTACAGTTGTAGAAGATGTGGTTTTATCAGGTGAGTTTTGTAATTTCAAGCGTAGACTTGCACACCTCCTTACGATGTATGGTTTTATTTTATTTAACGCTATGACAGCCATCATCATTTTCGGTGGCGCTGAAGCAGCAGCAAATTCTTTGTTTGCTACATTATGGCATTTAGGTGCAGTTATGCTTGCAGCCGGTGGCTGGTGGTTCTGGTTGTTTATCAGAGTTGATGTGGCAGCTGAAGGCAACAAATGGTACAACATTTCTACAATGGACATGTTCAGTATTTCATTAATTGCAACTTCTACGTTCGCACTAATTTGGTCTTACGTTGGTGGCGGTACAGGCGCAACGTTTATCCTGTTTATTCTATCTGCAGTTTCATTATTTGGTGGCGTATTGTGGTCTAAGTTTGCTCACATGTTCTTCAAGCCATTTGCAGCGTACGATAAGCGTACAACTAAAGCGGACGGTTCAGCGATGAACTTGCCAACAATTACTAGAGATGATCCTGAGCAACGCGCAAGACACTCTATGGAACTACTGGTAGATGCCCCTATGGACATGGGTCTTGGTATTAAGCGCGAAGCGCCTAAGCACTACTAATATTAACATTAATTAACTAATTTAAGAAGAGAGGAAAATAATATGCCAACTTTTGTATATATGACTCGTTGTGATGGTTGTGGACATTGTGTAGATATCTGCCCATCTGACATTATGCACATCGATAAGAAATATCGTCGTGCTCTAAACATTGAACCTAACATGTGTTGGGAATGCTATTCATGTGTTAAAGCATGTCCACAGAATGCGATTGACGTACGTGGTTATGCTGACTTCGCGCCATTAGGACATAGTGTTCGTGTAATTCGTGATGAAGAAAAAGGCACGATTGCATGGAAAGTTAAATTTAGAGACGGTCGTGAGAAGAATTTCTTATCACCGATCACTACTAAGCCATGGGGCTCAGCGATTCCTGACTTCAGAAACGAAGCAGAGCCTAGCCAAGAAATGCGTGACAGTGAATTGTTATCATTTGAGCCAGAGTCAATTCGTTTAGACGACGGTGGCTTACATACGTTAGAGTCTAACGGTTTGAAACTTAAAGAAGGAGTGTACTACTAATGAAAACAATTGTTGAAGATAATATTGATATCCTAGTTGTTGGTGCTGGTTTAGGTGGTACAGGTGCTGCTTATGAAGCAAGATACTGGGGTCGTGATAAGAAGGTTGTAATTGCTGAGAAAGCAAACATCGATCGTTCTGGTGCGGTTGCTCAAGGCTTATACGCGATTAACTGTTACATGGGTACTCGTTGGGGTGAAAATAATCCTGAAGATCACGTACGTTATGCACGTATGGATTTGATGGGTATGGTTCGTGAAGACTTAGCCTTTGATATGGCTCGTCACGTTGACTCTGCGGTACACAAATTTGAAGAATGGGGCCTTCCATTAATGAAGGATCCTAAGAGAGCAGACTTGCCTGAAGGTGATATTGGTAAAGGTGCTTACATGCGTGAAGGTCGTTGGCAGATTATGATTCATGGTGAATCTTATAAGCCTATCGTTGCAGAAGCTGCTAAAGTTAATGCCGATAAAACGTTTAACCGTATTATGGTTACACATCTATTAACAGACGATGCACAAGATAACCGTATTGCAGGTGCTGTTGGTTTTAACGTACGTACAGGTAACTACCACGTATTTAAATCTAAGACAGTAATTTGTGGTGCAGGTGGTGCATCTAATATCTTTAAGCCGCGTTCAGTAGGTGAAGGCGCAGGTCGTGTATGGTACGCACCATGGTCTTCAGGTTCGGCTTATGCATTAATGATTGAAGCAGGTGCTAAGATGACGCAAATGGAAAACCGTATCGTTCTTGCACGATTCAAAGACGGTTATGGTCCAGTTGGCGCATACTTCTTACACCTTCACACATACACACAAAATGCTTATGGTGATGAGTACGAATCTAAGTGGTTCCCAGCACTAGAAAAAATGGTAGGTAAAGCGTATTTAGATACGAAGAACCAGCATTTCTCTCACAAGCCAATTCCGACTTGTTTGCGTAACCACGCATTCATTTCTGAAGTAGCTGCTGGTCGTGGCCCAATTCATATGGTTACAGTTGAAGCGTTCCAAGACCCTCATTTAGAAGAAGTAGGATGGGAAAACTTCCTAGGTATGACTGTTGGTCAAGCGGTATTATGGGCTGCAACAGACATCGATCCTAAGTACATTAACCCTGAATTAACAACGTCTGAGCCGTATGTAATGGGTTCACACGCAACAGGTTGTGGTGCATGGTGTTCAGGTCCTAAAGACATTTCAGGTGATATTCCTGAGTACTACTGGGGCTACAACCGCATGATGACTGTTGATGGTTTATTTGGTGCAGGTGATGCTGTTGGTGGTACACCACACGCATTCTCATCAGGTTCATTCACTGAAGGTCGTTTATCTGCGAAAGCTGCTTGTAAATACATTGATGATGGTAAAGCGGAAGGTATTAATGTTTCTGAGAAGCAAATTGCTGATCGTAAAGAAGAAATCTTTAGACCTTTGGAAACTTACACAGTCGGCCGTAACGAAATCGTTGGCGGTACCGTATCTCCAAGCTACATTTTGCCATTCCCTGGTTTACAACGTTTACAGAAGTTGATGGACGAGTATGCAGGTGGTGTAACAGTACAATACATGACTAACGATAAGCTTCTAAACATGGGTCTACACAAGATCAAGATTCTAGAAGAAGATTTAGAGAAGATTGGTGCGGAAGATATTCACCAGTTACTACGTGCATGGGAGCTTAAGCACCGTCACCGTACTTCTGAATGTGTTATTCAACATACTTTATTCCGTGAGGAGACTCGCTGGCCTGGTTACTACTATCGTGGTGACAAGATGAAGTTAGATGATAAAAACTGGCATGTTTTGACCACTTCTCAACGTAATCGTAATACAGGTGAATACACAATGGAGAAACAACCGTTGTATCACTTAATTGACGAGAAGTAAAAAAACACTTAACTAAAGCTTATTAGTAAGCCTTAGTTGAAAATTTAAAAAACCAACATAAGCTTATGTTGGTTTTTTTACTTCTTAAAATGGAGAATATAATATGGACATTCTTGAAAAGTCTGACAAAGAACTATTAGACATCGCACGTCCAATGTGGGACGATCTTGTTAAGTTTTCTAACAATGCAAATTATGGTGCATTCACCAGAAATTTCTCGGAAGAAATGTTGCGTGGTGCAAATGAAATTGAAATGGGTAAACAGTTTGCTAGAAGCGAGTTGACAAGGAACCTGCATGAAGACGTTGAATTCATGGGCACCATTCGTCGTGAAAAACATGTAACTGTTTTATTTAAACAAAGACACAAAAAGAAACCGGGTGAGTGGTTAGGTCGTTTAGTACTTGGTTATGAAGATGATGAAGTTAAAATATTTGGTGCAACCATTTTCTAACTGATGATAAATAAGATGATTATTGAAGACGGCAAGTTTGTTGAACTTATTTATAAGGTAATCGACAAAAAAACTAATGACGTCTTATCCGAGGTTGAGTTTCCACTTGGATACATTCAGGGTATTAGTGAAATTTTATCACCAGAGGTAACGGCTAGTTTAGTTGGACAAGCTCAAGGCGATATTGTTGAACTTCCCGTTGATGTGGATCAAATATACGGCCCTAGAGATGAATCTTTAGTGACAACCATGCCGATAGATGGCTTGGATGAAGATCTAAGAAAAGTCGGCACCATGATTCCAATGGAGAACAAGAAAGGTGAGCGTATAAACTTTACAGTAACTCGCATTAATGAGAATTCAGTCACAGTAGATGGCAACAACCCGCTTTGTGGTCGAGAGGTTATTTTTATTCTTGAGATAATCACAGTTCGAGAGCCTACGGATGAAGAGGCTAGACTAGGTGGCCCTATTGACGAAACTCCTGACATTGCAAACACACAATCAATACATTAATTATTATGGACTTTACACAATCAGAACTTGACACTATTCAAAAACACGTTGATGATCGCTGGAGAGAAAAAGATCATGGCGTTCATTTGGGTGATATTGAGGTGGATGGAAAAGAACAGCCAGCTGCTGTTTGGGAACACAAACATTACACTTTTATTGTTATTAAGCTAGGTGCTTTTAATTATCGAAGCTTGTTTTATTTTTTACGTGATAAGCGTTTTGATGCCGGTGTTGATGAGTACAACGATTTAGATGAATGTGTTGATTCTATTATGAAGGCGCAGGCAGATTTTTCGCTTTCTAAAAGTACAAATGCGCTTAAGCCTAAAAAAGATAAATAAACCCAGGTCTTTCGAAGTCTTTAAAAAGGATGCTGTTTAGCATCCTTTTTTATTGGCGCTTCTAAATACGATAATAGTGTTGCATATTTAGCCGCCTAAACCTTGATATAATCCCATCAATTATATTTTTTGAGGAAAAGTGTATGCTGTTACCTGTTTTAGGCGAACTCAGCGAAGAGATTGTTGCGCTATTTTTTGTTATTTTCTGTGTTTCTATTATTTTTGGTGCGGTAGCACGTAAAACTGACTTTTGCCCCTTAGGCGGTATTGCAGACGTTGTCCATAGTGGCAATACAGGGCGTTTATCAATGTATTTCTTTGCAATTGCCACTGCGGTACTTGGTGTTACTATTTTTGAAGCGCTAGAGATTATTAGCGCAGATAGCACACGTCCTCCTTATAGGATGAGCCAGTTTCGTTGGCCGGCTTATTTAATTGGCGGCGCGTTCTTTGGTATTGGTATGACTTTATGTCGTGGTTGCGGCATGAAGAGTATTCTTAATTTAGGCGGTGGCAATCTTAAAGCTATTGTGGCAATTTTAGGTATGGGTGGTGCGGCCATTTTAATGTTGTATGTTGATGGATTTTTTAACGATTATTTCTTGTCTTGGGTCTTGCCAGCTTCACCTAATTTAGATGATTATGGTTTTGAAATGCAAGATTTAGGTACGATTTTAGGTGACCTAATCGGTGTTGAAACTTCCACAATGCGTATTGTTATTGGATTGACTCTGTCGTTATCAATCATGAGTTTGGTTTTTAAAAGTAAAGACTTTGTTGCTAGACGCGATAACTGGATTGGCGGTTTTGTGGTGGGTGCATTGATTGTTGGTGCTTTTTATATTTCTGGTGGTCCTATTGGCGAGTTGGCCAATGAAGCGTCAGATTTTAGCGACAACCCTCAGTATGGCATGGGCACTCAATCTTATACCTTTATTCGACCAATAGGCGACCTGCTCTATATCGTCTCAAACCCAGAGTGGTACATTCTTACTTTTGGTTTGGTGGCTTTCTTAGGTGTGGGTACAGGTTCGGTATTAATTTCTATTGTAACCAGACGCTTTAAAATCGTTTGGTTTGATTCTATTGGTGAGGCGCTACGTTATGCTGTGGGTGGCGTGATGGTCGGTATTGGTGGTATTTTAGGCATGGGCTGTACTTTGGGCCAAGGTGTTGCCGGAACCTCTACTTTGTCATTAGGCTCGTTTGTGGATCTATTTGCGCTTATGCTGGGTGCTTATATTGGCATCCGTATGCAAAAACAATTCATGAATGACCATGAGGTACCTAAAGCAGACTAGCTACTTTCTATAGGCGAAAAAAAAAGGCGTGCAATAGCACGCCTTTTTATTATCTTTTAATTGACTATCCCAATAAAGGAGTGCCTAATAAAGGAATAATCATGATTGCAACAATGTTGATAATCTTGATCAGTGGGTTGATCGCAGGACCAGCCGTATCTTTATATGGGTCACCTACAGTATCACCAGTCACAGCAGCTTTGTGTGTGTCTGATCCTTTTCCATGGCCTTCACCCAGTTGACCGTCTTCGATGTATTTCTTAGCGTTATCCCAAGCACCACCACCGGTAGTCATTGAGATAGCAACAAAGATACCGGTTGCAATAGAGCCGATTAATAAACCGCCTAATGCTTCAGCACCTAAGAGCAAACCAACAGCTACTGGGAATAGGATCGGAAGAATTGACGGTACGATCATTTCTCTAATTGCAGATTTAGTTAGCATGTCAACGGCTTTAGAATAGTCAGGCTTTTGTGTGTAATCCATAATGCCTGGCATCTCTCTAAACTGACGACGTACTTCTTCAACAATGCCACTTGCTGCACGACCTACGGCTTCCATTGCCATAGCGCCAAATAAGTAAGGTACTAAGCCACCTAAGAACAAACCGATAATAACCCTATGATCTGATAATTCAAATCTAATGTCTTTAAATTGTTCTATGAGTTGTAACTCGTTAGTAAAGTCAGCAAATAATACCAATGCTGCTAAACCTGCAGAACCAATCGCGTAACCCTTAGTTACCGCTTTAGTTGTATTACCTACCGCATCTAAAGGGTCAGTAATATTACGAATCTCTTCAGGAAGGTTTGCCATTTCAGCAATACCACCCGCGTTATCAGTAATAGGACCATAAGCGTCTAGTGCAACAATAACACCAGTCATAGATAACATAGCTGTTGCCGCAATAGCGATACCATATAAGCCGCCTAATGCATGCGCACCCCAAATACTAGCACAAACGGCTAATACCGGTAGTGCGGTAGATTTCATTGATAAGCCAATACCCGCAATTACGTTAGTACCATCACCTGTTTTAGAGGCTTCAGCAACATGTTGTACTGGTCTACGTTCAGTTGAAGTGTAGTATTCAGTAACCACAACCATCCACGCAGTCAGCGCTAAACCAATCAGAGAAGCGTAGAATAAATTCATACCCATGTTCATGTCGATAGTAACAAAGTAGAATGCAATTGCCGCTAAAACTGCAGAAACAATTAAAACCTTTGTAAAAGCGCACCCATAATCGATCCACCATCAGATACCTTGACAAAGAATGTACCGATAATTGAAGCAATGATAGATACTGCACCTAGTGCTAACGGATAAAGAACTGCATCTTCAGGTAAACCAGTAAGAATACCACCTAACATCATAGTTGCAACGATGGTTACTGCGTAAGTCTCAAATAAGTCAGCTGCCATACCTGCACAGTCACCAACGTTGTCACCAACGTTGTCAGCTATTACTGCAGGGTTACGTGGATCATCTTCTGGAATACCAGCCTCAACCTTACCAACAATATCAGCACCAACATCAGCGCCCTTGGTAAAGATGCCGCCGCCTAAACGAGCGAAGATTGAAATAAGTGAGCCACCAAATGCCAAGCCAATCAATGCGTGTAACGCCTCTTTTTGTTCTACGCCATTAGCAATCATGCCAGCATAATAGCCAGCAACACCTAGTAGCGCCAAACCAACCACCAACATACCAGTAACCGCACCACCTCTAAAAGCAACTTGGAAAGCGGCGTTCACGCCATTCTTGGCAGCTTCTGCTGTGCGAGAGTTAGATTTAACCGATACGTTCATACCGATATAACCCGTTAAACCTGATAACACAGCACCAATTAAAAAGCCAATACCAACAGTCATTCCTAAAAAGTAAGTGATCACAGCTAACAATACAACACCGACCATGCCGATAGTTGCATATTGACGATTAAGATAGGCTTTGGCGCCTTCTGCAATCGCATCTGAAATCTCTTTCATTTTGTCACTACCTGGTGATTGTTTGTAAATCCAGGTCATTGTGTATAAGCCGTATAAAACAGCGATGATTGAGGCACCAATGGCCATAGTTAATGTATCCATTACTTTCTTTTCTCCTTCCTATGATTGTATAAATTTGCTCAGCGGTAATTATAGTTTATTGCTCTTTAATTAACAAGATAATAATATAATAATTTGTTTAAATTTGACCTAAATCAAACATTAGTGCANTNNTTTTATTTGCCCCAATGTTTGGTCTTAATTCCATGACCAAGATCAGCTTCAATCAGCCTAGATCGTAATTTTAGAAGTTTTTCAATTAGAGCTGGTTCTGCTTTTTCATAAGCTTGTATATCCGGTGTTCGATTAACCACTACACCTAAAAGCTCGGTAATGGCATTGCCAATTGAATTTTGTGAAATGGTTACAATTAATTTACCTTCATCATTGCGATAAATGAGTTGCTTAAAAGCTGGTTGCCAACGAATACTGGATGCGTATTTAGCATCATTGATGCATTTATCACGAACCTTTTTAGCGGCCGATAAAAAACAATTGTTGAATAAAAGTGTTTTTTCAATCTGTTTTGGGAAGTAGGCATTTTTAGGCACACCAGAATTTCTACTGGATACTTGTGCAAAAAAGGTACGATAGAAATCTAAAAATCCCTTTAGAATTTTGTCGTATTCTTGCCAAAAATCAATATTTTTTAAACTGTCAATGCCACCAATAACCTCCCAACTAGGGAGCCCTTGTGGGTATCCAGTTAGTGAAAGACTTGATGCTTCACCAGTAATCGGCTTAAGGGTTTTCAAATCAAGAGTCGATAAAAATTCAACGTAAACATCCTGCATGTAAGCTGCAAATAAAGAATGCTGCCCACCATCGGTTAGATTTGGATTTTCCGTATCAGCCAGTTTTGAATTTTGTAACTCTTTTTTATCAAAAACAATGAAGTGATTATGCAGCATACGAATACTGGGTACACCGGTAGAGGTAATTGGCCAAGTGGCATCAAGTGATGCTTCACCGGCAAGCACTAAGTGTTTTTTAGGGTCCGGATAATGCTCCAACATAAAACCAATAATAATTTGGTTCATCCGATTCCAAACCTTTCTAACATTGCTGGGTAATTGTGTACGGCGAACAGCTCTACCCAAAGGATTTAAAACGCTTTGCGAGGTGTTGTAAATAATTGAACAATCAAACTCATTTGAGTGGCCTAAGGCTTTACGATAAAGCAATAAGTCCTCATCGTTAGTGAGTAAGCCATTATTTTCTGTGAGGTCCTTTAGATTTTCTGGTGAGTTAAAAAACTCATTAGGCTTCATTCCTTCAGGAACATCCAAAGGGATGGGTCTGAAAGGTACGTCGATTTCTCTTGGTCCAGTTGTCATTTATCTATTGTCATAGTCAAAAAAGGCTTATGCCCTATTATGACATAAGCCCCATTGTTTAGTAAACCAAGGCTTAGCCTAGATTTTCATAAACACGATCTCTAACGTCATCAAGCGAACCAACGCCATTAGCCGCACTGTATTTAGGTGCACTGTCGTCAGAGTTCATCCAAGACTGATAGTAGTCAACCAGTGGTTGAGTTTGCTCGTGGTACACTTCTAAACGAGAACGCACCGTGTCTTTGTTGTCATCAGCGCGTTGCACTAAGTCTTCACCAGTAATGTCATCCTTACCTTCTACTTTAGGTGGGTTATAAACAATGTGATAAGTTCGACCAGAGGCTAAATGAGCACGACGGCCCGACATACGAGCAATGATGTCTTCATCAGGTACTTGGATCTCAACAACGTAGTCAATATTAACGTTGTCAGTTTTTAATGCTTCTGCTTGAGCAATGGTACGTGGAAAACCATCAAATAAAAATCCGTTTGCACAGTCACTTTCTTGAATTCTTTCTTTTACCAAACCGATAATAATATCGTCAGACACCAAACCACCAGCGTCCATTACTTTTTTAGCTTCAATACCTAATGGCGTGCCAGCTTTTACGGCAGCACGTAGCATGTCACCCGTTGATATTTGTGGTATGGAATATTTCTCACAAATGTTAGTTGCTTGTGTGCCTTTACCTGCGCCCGGAGGGCCTAATAGAATAATGTTCATTACTTTTTTCCTTATAAAATAAAAGTCCTTGTTTGTATTCCGTATGAATACAAACAAGGCCTCCTGTAAAAATTAAACTTCAAATGGCGGTAGTTTTTTCTCAGCCATTTCTTTTTTCATCACCACATAATCCGGCAAGCCGTTTTTATACGGAGGATAGTTCTCACCTTCGATAAGCGGTTGTAGGTATTCACGACATGCAGCCGTAATACCAAAGCCATCATCAGAGATGTATTCCATTGGCATCATTTTTTCAACGTTAGCAATATCTTTCAATTCGCCTGAGCCAATTTCCCAAGTGTATGGGTTGTTTGAAGTACGGATAATGGCTGGCATCACAGAGTTTTTACCTTCTAGTGCCATATTAACAGCTGCTTCACCTAGTGCGTAAGCTTGCTCAACGTCAGATTCTGATGCTAAGTGACGCGCCGAACGTTGTAAGTAATCTGCAACTGCCCAGTGGTATTTATAACCTAGCGCATCTTTGATTAAGTTGGCAACTACTGGAGCTGCACCACCTAGTTGTGCATGACCAAAGTCATCACGTGTGCCTTGCTCTGCTAAGAATTTACCATCTGGCCATTTAGTACCTTCAGAAACAACAATCGTACAGTAGCCAAACTCTTTAACGTTTTTATCAACTTTAGATAAGAACTTAGTCTCATCAAAATCAATTTCTGGGAATAAGATAACCACTGGGATTGAATCATCAACCAAACCACCCGCTGCTGCAATCCAGCCCGCGTGACGACCCATAACTTCAAGTACGAAAATCTTGGTAGAAGTTGCAGCCATTGAAGCAACGTCAAAGCTAGCCTCCATAGTAGAAACAGCAATGTATTTAGCTACTGAGCCAAAGCCTGGGCAGTTGTCTGTTACTGGTAAGTCGTTGTCAACTGTTTTAGGCACGTGAATCGCTTGAATTGGGTAACCCATAGATTCAGATAATTGAGAAACTTTTAAACAAGTGTCAGCTGAATCGCCACCACCGTTGTAAAAGAAATAACCAATATCGTGCGCTTTGAACACTTCGATCAATCTTTCATATTCTGCTTTATTCGCTTCTAAAGATTTCATCTTGTAACGACATGAACCAAAGCCACCAGAAGGCGTGTGTTTTAGCGCTGAGACATCAGTAGCTGATTCTTTAGATGTATCAATTAAGTTTTCAGTGAGTGCGCCGATAATGCCATTTTGACCAGCATAAACAGTGCCAATTTTGTCTGAATTTTTTCGTGCAGTTTCAATTACACCACAAGCGGAAGCATTAATCACGGCAGTTACACCACCAGATTGAGCGTAGAAAGCGTTTTTCATCGTCGTACCCTTATTCAATTAAAATCAAAAAATTATACCCATAGCTGTTTTTCAGCATGCTGTTTTATAGTGATATTGGAATATATCCCATTAGGGGTATGTTAAACTTATAAATATTGTTTTACTTAAAAAGGACGTACCCTCTCTATGAAAAGATTAGATCAAGTATTATCCAATGACGGTGTGTCAGCTGAGCTAGAGCTTGTTATTAAAGACACAATGGTGGCATGTAAAGATATTGCCTATAAATTAGGCCAAGGTGAGCTAGCCGGTATTTTAGGTGCAACTGAAGATGAAAACATTCAAGGGGAAACTCAAAAGATGTTGGACGTTATTTCTAACGATCTTTTAAAAGATATCCTTTGCGCTAATCCTTATGTTAAAGGTGTAGGCTCTGAAGAAGAAGACTATACAATTGCCGGCCATGCTGATGGTAAATATTTGGTAACCTTTGATCCATTGGATGGATCTTCAAATATCGACGTTAACCTTTCTGTTGGAACGATTTTCTCTATTCTAGAGGCGCCTAATGACAACCGCACTGGTGACGATCAGGCTGTTTTCTTACAGCCTGGTAATAAGCAAGTTGCTGCCGGTTATGTTTTGTATGGCCCTTCTACATTACTTGTCATGACAACGGGTAAGGGCGTTAATTTATTCACACTAGACACTAACGTTGGAGAGTTTGTTCTAACCAAAGAGCAACTAAAAGTTACCGAAGACACTGCTGAATTCGCAATCAATATGTCTAACCAACGCTTTTGGGAGCCAGAGATGCAACAGTATATTGATGACTGTCTACAAGGTGAAGAAGGACCTCTAGGAAAACGTTACAACATGCGTTGGGTTGCTTCTATGGTTGCAGAGGTTCATCGTATTCTGATTCGAGGCGGTATTTTTATGTACCCTTATGACAGTCGCGATCCAACCAAAGCAGGCAAGCTTCGTCTAATGTACGAAGGCAACCCGATGTCTATGATTGTTGAGCAGGCTGGCGGTCTTTCTTCTACTGGTCGTATGTGTATTATGGACGTAGAGCCAAAAGACATTCATGACCGTGTGCCGGTTATATTAGGTTCAAAAAACGAAGTGACTAAAGTGGTTGCTATGTTTGGTGACTATATTCCTAAAAAATAAAAGCTTATTTTTTACTTTAAAAGTTAAAGTGTTTAGTTAAAAACATAAGGGGTGACGATCCATTCTTGATCGTCATTTACTTCAAGCACCAAACATTTGGCACCGCCATGATTTCGAATTTCACCTGATGCGCCTGGGTTAATTACCCAAGGCGTGGATTCTTTATCAATAACTTGTTTATGCGTGTGCCCATAGATAACTACTTTAGCATCTGCATAAGCCAATCTTAATGATTCGTGCGATGGTTTGTGGTGTCCATGAAGGTGTCCATGCTCAATGGCAATTTTGCCACTTGGAAACTCAAGAAATTCAATCGAATTGAGAGAGGTGATGTGATCGTCGTTATTGCCTTTAATGGCAATGAGTTTTTGTTTGGGCTTTAGCTGGCTTAAAGTATTCTCATTAATGATATCACCTGCATGAATAGCAATATCACATTGGTTGGCGATCTTAACAACTTCAGGATGAATAGCCCCATGAGAGTCCGACAATATACAAAGTTTTGGCACGGTAAAATTAAATATAAAACAAAGCGTGTAATTATACTTAAAACTTTAATTTTTCTTGCTAAAACAACTATTTGTAATACCAACAAAGATAGTCGGTATTTTTTAAATAAAACAATGCAATATTGTCGGCTTTAATAGGCATAATATGTGCGTTCGTTTAGCGAATAAAGTTTAAAAAAAAGAATTAAATAAATAGGAGATCAACATGGCAGTATTATTTTCAGATGAGTGGATGAATCAATTAAAAGACGCTTGGAATGGTTCGGATGAAGTACGCGGTAAGTTAGCAGAAATTAATTTTTCATCAACTATCGCTTGTGGCTTTAAAGGCGATGGCACACCAACGGGTATTTTTGTGGTTGAAAACGGCGAGTGTGTTCGTGCAGGTGGTTTTGACGGCGAAAGTGCTGATTGGGACATGCGTGCAGACAAGAAAAACTGGATGAAATGGTTAGACAAGCCTTTAGGCATGGCGTCAATGGGCATGGCAGTCACAATGGGTAAGTTAAAGTTTGAAAAAGGTGATTTTGGTTCAATGATCAAAGATCCTAGAATGGCAACACCATTCGTTAAAAGCTTTGCTTTAATGGGTGCAATTGGCGGTGAGTAATTGTTGACCAACTAAGCACGATTAAAACCCGCCTTTATGGCGGGTTTTTTATGCGTGTGGTTTTACTGGCAAGGTATGCTCGAAAGTTTCAATGTTGATAAATCCTTCTACTAACTTAGTTTCAATTTTAGAACTGGGTTTGCTAATAGCCACAACAGTGCCGATACCAAATTTTTTAGCGGACTTTAAGACTGTTTTTGAATCGTCAAAGAAAACACTCTTGGCTTTGTCCAGGTGAATAGATTCATCTAATTTTTGCCAAAAATCTTGATCCTCTTTAGCTGCATCATAGTCATGTGATGAAATAATGGTATCAAAATATTGCTCTAAATTAGTGACTCGCATTTTTAACTGAATGGTTTTTCTATGCGCGTTAGTGACTAAATAAATACGTTTTTTATGTTGTCTAGCCTGCTCTAGAAACTCTAAAACGAACGGGTGAACTTGGATTAAATGCGCCACATCTTCTTTGAGTTTAGCGATGTCTAATTCAAAGATTTTTTGCCAATAATCTAAACAGTACCAGTGCAATTTACCTTCTTCTGCGCGCATCACGGGGTAGAACTTGTCTTTTGATTCTTGATGGGTGAGGTTGTGTTTATTAGCCAATACCAGTGGTAAATACTCCATCCAAAAATGCAAGTCAAAATTCAGATCAAGCAACGTACCATCCATATCTAATAGAATGGTGTCAATCTCAGACCAGTTGATGGAAGAAGGGTTTGCCTTAGGCTTTGAGTTATCCTCGACGCCAGCTTGTGCCATTTGCACTGTCCTCTAAGATAACGCCTGATTCAGTCAGCTCATCGCGGATTTGGTCAGATAAAGCAAAGTCTTTATTGCCTTTTGCCTCGTTGCGTTGCTTGATCTTTGCATCAATGTCTTCATCGGCTAGGTCAACCCTTCTCTTTTTAGTACCCCCTTGAGGGGTGTGCTTTAAAAAGCTGTCTGCATCGGTTTGTAAAATACCAATATATCCACCAAGTTTCTGCAAGAGTTGAGCTAAAGCATTAGCTTGATCGATGTCTTTTTCACGCTCAGAATTAACCAATTTGGCCAATTCAAACAAAACACTCAGTGCAATTGAGGTGTTAAAGTCGTCATCCAGCGCTGCATTAAAACGTTTCTCAAAATCAAACCGTTGTGAAACTTCATCCATGGCCGCTTCTGATGCACTTAATCCACGCGTTGCTGTGTATAAGCGCGTTAAAGAAGACTTCGCCAAGTCCAAGTTATCATCACTAAAGTTGAGCGGGCTACGATAATGCGAGCTCATAATAAAGTAGCGCAGAGTTTCACCATCGTAGCTTTCCAAAACCGTGCGAATGGTGAAAAAATTATTCAGCGACTTGCTCATTTTCTCATTGTCTATATTTACAAAGCCCACGTGCATCCAAGTATTAACAAACGTGCAATCGTGCGCACCTTCAGATTGTGCAATTTCATTTTCATGGTGTGGGAATGTCAAATCCATACCACCACCATGAATATCAAAATGGTTACCTAAATGGTGTGTTGACATGGCCGAACATTCAATATGCCAGCCTGGACGTCCATCACCCCAAGGTGATGACCAGCTTGGCTCAGATGGTTTAGCCATCTTCCACAAGACAAAATCTAGCGGGTCTCTCTTATCAGTTTCGATATCAACACGTGCACCAGCTTCAAGCTCATCTAGGTTTTTGCCCGAGAGTTTGCCATAGCCTTCAAAATCACGCACTGAGTAATAGACATCACCGTTCTTTCCTTGGTAGGCAATGCCTTTTTCAATTAATGCCTCAATCATATAAAACATTTGATCTATCGCATCAGTAGCACGCGGCTCTACATCGGGCGCCAAAACGCCAAGCGCACGTTCATCTTCATGCATGGCTTCAATAAAACGATTGGTTATGCTGTAAATATCTTCTTTATTTTCAACCGCACGTTTGATGATTTTGTCGTCAATATCAGTGATATTACGAACATATTCCACCTTGGGAAAATGGCGTCTGAGATGGCGAGTAATAACATCAAACATCACCAAAACACGCGCATGCCCCATATGACAATAGTCATACACGGTCATGCCACAGACATACATTCCCACCTTGTTAGGGTCGATTGGATGAAAGACTTCTTTTTGTTTGCTAAGCGTATTGTAGATTTTAAGCATGGCGCTATTTTACGTTAAACTGATGTGGATATAACTTGTTACAACAAGCCCTTATTTTTTATAGGAGATAAATTAGAGACTAATTGTATAATAAACTGATTTTTATTATTTTATTTGGAGAAAGTATGAGCGTTTTAGTCACACAACAAGCACCTGATTTCACAGCTGCTGCAGTTTTAGCCAACGGTTCTATCGTTGATGATTTTCAGTTATCTAGCCTAAAAGGCAAGAAAATTATGTTGTTCTTTTATCCGTTGGACTTCACTTTTGTTTGTCCATCTGAAATTCTAGCACATCATCATCGTATTGCAAAGTTTGCTGAGAAGGNTGTTGAAGTGGTTGGTGTTTCAGTAGATTCACAGTTTACCCATAACGCATGGCGTAATACCGCTCCTGCTGATGGCGGTTTAGGCTCAATCGACTTTCCATTAGTGGCTGATACAGACCACTCAATTATGGAAGCTTACGGCATTGTGCATCCAGCAGGCATTGCACTACGTGCTTCATTCTTAATTGATGAGAATTTTGATGTTCGCCATCAAGTAGTTAATGATTTACCACTTGGCAGAGACGTTGATGAAATGTTACGCATGGTTGACGCACTAGAGTTCCACACAACGCATGGTGAGGTTTGCCCTGCCGGTTGGCAAAAAGGCGACGAAGGCATGAAAGACACACCAGAAGGTGTGGCTGATTACTTAGCGAAAAACGCTGATAATTTGTAATTAATTATTGGTTTAATAAAGGGGAGTGATTCACTCCCNTTTTTTTATTTAAAAATTGGAGAAAATAATGAAATTTAAAAAATTAAGATGCATTGTTTGTGACTGGGTTTATGACGAGTATTTAGGTTCACCAAGAAACGGCATTGAACCAAAAACAAAATGGGAAGATGTACCTGAAGACTGGGTCTGCCCTGATTGTGGCGCAACTAAGGATCAATTCAATATGATCGAAATCGAGTAAAATAACTGTTTTATAATTCATAACACGCAAAGACAAATGTCAAAAGTATTAATATTNCCAGGTGATGGCATTGGCCAAGAAATTGTTGTTCAGGCGCTTAAAGTCATCGATCATCTTAATCAAAACAACAGTTTAGGCATGGAGATTGTCCATGGTTTGGTTGGTGGCACGGCCTATGATGAAACCGGATCGCCATTGCCACAAGCGACGTTAGATGCGGCGCGTGAGTGTGATTCAATTTTACTTGGCGCTGTTGGTGGCTATCAGTGGGAGGCGCTAGAGCGCGATCTTCGCCCTGAGCGTGGCTTGTTAGGCTTGCGCGCAGAGATGGATTTATTCTCAAACCTTCGCCCCGCTATTTTGTATCCACAATTGGCTAGCGCTTCAACTCTAAAAGAAGAGATTGTTTCAGGACTAGATTTGATGATCGTTCGTGAGTTGGTATCTGGTATTTACTTTGGCCAGCCTCGCGGCATTGAAATACGTGATGGCGAGCGCTATGGTTTTAATACCGCTACTTACTACGAGTCAGAGATACGCCGCATTGGCCACTCAGCATTCAAAATTGCCCAAAAAACGCGACAAGCGTGTATGTTCGGTCGATAAAGCCAATGTGTTAGAAGTATGTGAATTATGGCGCGACGTGATGATTGAGGTGGCTAAAGACTACCCAGATGTTGAGCTTTCTCACATGTATGTGGATAATGCAGCCATGCAATTGGTCAAAGAACCAAAGCAATTTGACGTCATGGTGACATCAAACCTATTTGGCGATGTATTGTCTGATTGTGCGGCCATGTTAACGGGCTCAATCGGCATGTTGCCAAGTGCCTCTATAAACAAAGACGGCTTTGGCATGTACGAGCCAATTCACGGTTCTGCACCAGATATCGCTGGTCAAGACTTGGCCAATCCACTGGCAACCATTTTGTCAGTTTCAATGATGTTACGCTACTCGCTTAATCAAGTGGCATTGGCTGATAAAATTGATGCAGCAGTAAACACCGTACTTGATCAAGGCTACCGCACACAAGACATTGCCAGTGATGGCGATACAGTGGTTGGCACATCTAAGATGGGCGATCTTGTAGTAAAAGCACTTCAAGGGTAATTATGAAAATTGTCGTTTATTCAACCCACACTTGCCCAATCTGCGTCAAAACTAAAGAGCTGTTAGATAAATGGGATCTGCCTTTTGAGCAAAAATACATCGATGAAGATCGCGCTCACATGGTGGAGTTTTCTAAAGTGACTGATGGCGCACGCATGGTGCCCCAGTTAACTATTGATGGAAAGCATATTGGTGGGTTTAGTGATCTGACGGAACTCCACATGGACGGCTTCTTCGATTCACAGGGTTAATTTTCACCCTTGTTTTCGTTATCAAAATTTCCAATTGGTCACTTACTAATTGTAAGCTCCCGGCTTGTCAATTTTCTTAAGCCTCAACAAGAATAAAAATCCCTCTATTTTTTGCAATTTTTTGCGTTACAATCTGACTTTATGAAGGATATTGTCGCAAATAATGCAGATTTAAGAAAGCTCATGGAAGGCAACAAGCGTTATGTTTCCTCTCATCTTGAGCATCCCGATCAATCGAGCGAGCGACGTTTTGAGCTCAAACATGGCCAACATCCGTTTGCGATTATTTTAGGTTGTTCGGATTCTCGCGTACCACCTGAAGTGCTGTTTGATCAAGGTTTGGGTGATTTGTACGTGGTGCGTGTGGCGGGCAATGTGTTGGATCAAATGATTGTGGCTAGTATTGAATATGCAGTATTACACCTTAACGTTTCTTTGGTAATGGTAATGGGGCATACTCAATGTGGTGCAGTTGCTGCAACGTGTAATCATGAGCAATTAGAAGGGCATTTGCCTTCTTTGACTTTTGCGCTTAATCCAGCTTTTAATCAAGCGAAGGATCAACCTGGAAATTTGGTTGAAAATGTCACCTTGGCTAATGTTGGCTTGGTGAGTGAGGATCTCAAACAAACAGGCATGCATTTTCCAGAAATGGTTGAAAAAGGCGATCTAACCATTGTGCCTGCTTATTATCATATTGGCACCGGAAAAGTGGAGTTGTTAGAAGTATGAATTTAGAAGTAACTCAAGAATTTTCCAATAGCTTGTATTGGATTTCATTAGTGGCTGTTGTGGTGTCATCTGCCTCCGGCGTGCTTAAATCTGGTTTTAGGCAATTTGATTTATTTGGTGTTATTATTATTGCTATAACAACTGGATTGGGCGGTGGATCATTAAGAGATATGCTGTTAGATGTCGATGTGTTTTGGATCCAAGATCAGGTTTTCTTTATTGCTTCATTAGTAAGTGCCATTATTATTTTTGTGGGTGCTAGGTTATTTTCAATTTCACCAAAGCTATTTTTAATACCTGATGCAGCAGGGTTGGCAGCCTTTAGTGTTGCAGGCACAATGGTGGCGTTAGTGGCGGGTTCGCCATGGTTGGTGGCTAGTTTTATGGGGGTGGTTACCGGCGCGATGGGCGGAATTTTTAGAGATATGTTGTGTAACGAAACGCCAATTGTTTTTAAAAGCCCACTCTATGCAACAGCCGCTTGGCTTGGGTCTCTAGCCTTTATTGTGCTGTTAGATAATGGGGTTGGCGTGACAGTTTCAGCCGTATTTGCTGGACTGAGTATTTTTGTTGTTAGGATGGTGGCAATCCGCCTTGATTTGGGATTGCCTAAATTTCAATTAAAACAATAAGTTTTAATTATCTCTATCCTCAATCTCTAACAACATCTTGTTGATATGCCTACCTAGTTGGGCATCGTAACCGTGCCAATCTCTGTAATTGGCTAGCTTTTTATCAGCAAAAGGCTTGATTTCATAATCAGCTAAATCTTCTTCATAGCCTTTTTTGGTTTCGTCTTGCACAATCAATAAATAATCTAAGAAAGGTTGGACAGCATTTTGTGCATTGCCTGATGGGCCGTGGCCAGGTACATAGTGATCAAAACCTAAATCGATTGCGTATTCTAATGCTTTGATATTGCCATGCATATCAGAGGTGCCATCAAATCGACCAAAACGATTAATCAAATCATTGTCGCCCAAGAACAGGGTTTTACTACCGACATGTTCAATCATAATGTCAGTATTGGTGTGCGCCACGCCGGTAATGTCATTGTGGATTTTGAACGTTTCTCCTGCTACAGTAATCTCTTGTAAATGTGTGGTTGCGTCAGTTGGGTAAACGGCAATTGTGCCTTTTGACACGCCTTCGGTTGAAGTATCCATAATACCAACCCAGCTATCGCCAGCACCATCTTTGGCTTGTGCAATCATAGCAGGATGCGCATAAATTTTAGCGTTAGGATATTGCTCCATAATCGCTTGGTTACCTAGCCAGTGGTCGCCATGTACATGGGTGTTAAAGGCAGCTATAACTGGTTTGTCAGTGATTTTTTTAATTTCTGCAATAACTTGCTGCCCTACTTGGTAAGTACCACCTGGGTCAATAACAATCACGCCATCAGCACCAATGATCATGCCAGGGTTATTCATAAAACCATGGTTCTGTTTGTTAGGCTCGCCAAGTGGGCCATGCATAACCTGAACTTGTGTGTCAAGCGCCTCAAATTTGTATTCGCCTAAACCGTCAATCACCCAAGCATTGGCCAATGTTGAAAGTGTTAATGTAAATAGTAGTGTTAGTTTTTTCATGATTCCCCTCTTAATCTATGTTGAACGACTTAGTATACCTAATGTTATAATTCTAAATATGCGCAAAAAACCAACCGTATCCAATGTAAAAAATATAGCAACCACTAGGTTTTTTAATATTCAGTCAATGGATATTGAATTTTCCAATGGTGAAAAACGCCAATATGAGCGCTTAAAGCCACCTGGAGAAGGTGCAGTATTGGTGGTCCCAATGTTAGACGATGACACAGTATTAATGATTTATGAATATTCTGGTGGTACCGATCGATATGAACTGGCACTGACTAAAGGAAAAATCGATAAAGGAGAATCACCTATTGACACTGCTAATCGTGAGTTGATTGAAGAAATTGGCTATGGTGCAAAAGACCTTAAGCTGATTAAAACCATGACATTAGCGCCTGGTTATCAGTCTAATTTTACCCACATTGTGCTGGCACAAAATTTGTACAAAGCAAGTGCTGAAGGGGATGAGCCCGAGCCACTCGAAGTGGTTAAGTACAAATTGAGTGATTTGGAAGAACTGGTTTATAACAAAGATTTAACCGAAGCCAGAACCATCGCAGCGCTTTATATGGCCAAGGAAATTATTCGAAAACAAAACGTGTGATTGATATTCCACAAGCGTTTATTCTTGGCTTAAAAGACACGCCTTTCCCCAGTGTTGATTTAGCACTTGAAGAGCCAAACGGCTTAATCGCCATTGGCGGCGAGTTATCTACCGAGCGTCTATTAGAGGCTTATAAAAAAGGTATTTTCCCTTGGTATAGCGAGGGTAATCCGGTGCTTTGGTATAGTCCAAACCCTAGAATGGTGATCACCAAAGACAAGCTTCACATCTCAAAAAGCCTAGATAAAGTACTGCAAAGCGGCCGGTTTGAAATACGCACTGACACCAATTTTGAACAAGTAATACAACAATGTAGAGCCATTAAACGCAAGGATCAAGATAGTACTTGGATTGATGATGACATGGTGCGTGCCTATACCCAGATGCACCATCAAGGTTATGCGCGTTCAATCGAAGTTTATGAAGATGACCAGCTGATTGGCGGGCTATATGGTGTGGCAATGGGCAAGGTGTTTTTTGGAGAATCAATGTTTTCTTGCAAAAGTAACGCGTCAAAAGTGGCGTTTGTTTACTTATTGCAAAATACGGATTATCAGCTGATTGATTGCCAGGTTGAAAACCCACATTTAAAAAGCTTGGGCGCCTTTAATATAGAGCGCTCTGCGTTTATGCTTAAACTTAAAGAATTGCTGTAAAATTGCAATTGATTTTATAAAATAAAGAGCACTAAATATGAAAAAAATAGTTAGATTATTAGCACTGGCATTTGTTGTAATTGGTATTTCAGCTTGTGGAAAAATGGGCGAATTAGAAAGCGTTAAAAATGATCAGGTTACTTTGTCTCCAGCACCAATTGATGAACAGACGGTCCAAGTTGCTGCTGCACCAGAGTTTGATGTCATGCCGCATAGTTCTAAATAATCATTGAATTTTTCTTACAAAAATCAAACCTTAAACGCTGAATCTGTTGCGATAACAGATTTGATGGCGACTTACGGCTCACCACTTTATGTGTATTCAAGAGCTGAAATCGAAAAAAATTGGCATACGTTTAACGATGCTTTTTCTAATCATCCGCACTTAGTTTGCTTTGCAGTAAAAGCTAATTCTAATCTAGCCGTGCTTAATGTATTGGCAAAAATCGGCTCTGGATTTGACGTTGTATCACGAGGCGAACTAGAGCGAGTATTGGCAGCAGGCGGGCAAGCAAATCGTTGCGTATTTTCAGGTGTAGCAAAAGCCACTGATGAAATCGAATATGCGCTTGAAGTCGGCATTCGCTGTTTTAATGTTGAATCGAGCAGTGAACTTGATCGTATTGAGAGCATAGCAAATAGACTTAACGCTCAAGCACCTATTTCTATTCGTGTTAATCCCGATGTGGATGCAAAAACACACCCTTATATCTCTACAGGTTTAAAAGAAAATAAATTCGGTGTTGATATTAATGATGCAATTAGTCTGTATGAAAAAGCAAATAATTCTAAGTATTTAGACGTTCAAGGTTTAGATTGCCATATTGGTTCTCAAATTACCGATGTGTCTCCTTTTTTAGATGCGCTCGGTAAAGTATTGGAGCTAATTGAAGAACTTAAAACAAAAGGCATTGAAATAGCACACCTTGATTTGGGCGGTGGTATTGGTATTAAATACGATAATGAACAAACCATTGATGTTAACGCTTACATTGTTTCTGTATTAGAGAAAGTGGGCGATTTAGAAATTATATTAGAACCGGGCAGGGCAATTGTAGGCAATGCAGGTATTTTTGTTACTCAAGTGGAATTTTTAAAACAAAATTCTGAGCACTCATTTGCTATTATTGATGGCGCGATGAACGATTTGTTGCGCCCAGCGTTTTACAGTGCTTATCATCAGGTTTTGCCTGTGAATGAGAATAGCAATGGTACTCAAGCCAACTGGGATTTGGTTGGACCCATCTGCGAGACTGGAGATTTTTTAGCAAAAAATAGAAAATTATCGCTTTCCGAAGGTGATTATTTGGCTATTATGTCTGCAGGCGCTTATGGTTTTACCATGAGTTCAAATTATAACTCTCGTCCTCGAGTGGCCGAGGTGATAGTCTCAGGTGATCAACATAGTTTGGTGCGCGAACGAGAGACCATTCAAGATTTATTTAACAAAGAACATTTAATGAATGACTAAATTAACCAACAATCAAAAGAAATTTTTAAGAGCAAAGGGTCATGCACTTAAGCCAGTAGTAATGGTGGGACAACATGGTTTAAGCGAATCAGTATTAGCCGAATTAGAATCAAGCATGAGTAAACACGAGTTGCTAAAAATTAAAATTCGAACCGAAGATAGAGACGAGAAACAAAATATGATTAATAAGATTGTAGAAGTGTCTCACTCACATTTGGTTCAGGTTATTGGCAATGTGATGGTGATTTATCGTGCATTCGACGAAGAACCACAGATAATTCTACCACGCAAGTAAAGCGGCACTTTATATGAAAATCGCCATTAGCGCAGCAGAAACTTCAGGTGATTTGCTTGGCTCTAAGTTAGTTGAATCACTGAAAAAACAAAACCCAGTAATTGATATTGAAGGCTTATCAGGCGAAAAAATGGTCGCCAGTGGTTGTAAGCAATTGTGGGATCAAAAGTTAGTTAATGTAATGGGGTTTAGCGAAGTTGTGAAGAAATTGCCTTCACTTATTCGACTTCGAAAAACCATTATTCAATATTTTTCAGACAATAAACCCGATGTATTTATTGGTATAGATGCCCCAGATTTTAATTTTGTCATTGAGAAAAAACTCAAAAATAAAGGCGTTAAAACCGTGCATTTTATTTCCCCTTCGGTTTGGGCATGGCGTCAGAATCGAATTAAAAAGATTAAACAATCAACTGATTTAGTGCTTTGTGTTTTTCCATTTGAAGTTGACTTCTATCAAAATAATAATCAAAGATCTTTGTTTGTAGGGCATCCATTAGCAGAAAGTTTAACCCCTAGAAAAAATCACGTAGTAGGTAAAAATATTTTAGCTAATGCCTGGATCACGTGAGGGTGAAGTCAAACTCTTATTGCCAGAAATGTTATCAGCCATACGGGTGATGGCTGATAAAGACAGCGAGCTAACCTTCCATTTGGCCTTGGCCAACGATACTTTGCTTGGATGGTCTCAACAGCAAGTACAAGGTATGACTATTGGTATTTCCATGGGTGATGCACATCAGCGCATGGCACAAGCAGATTTGGTTTTGGTGGCATCGGGAACAGCCACATTAGAGGTGGCACTCGTCGGCGTGCCAATGGTGGTTATTTATAAATTATCAGGTTTTAGTTATTTCATTGCTTCTCGCTTGGTTAAAAGTAAGTACGTGTCGCTGCCTAATGTGATTGCAGACAAATCATTGGTTCCAGAACTGATACAAGAGTACGCTAATGGTGAAAACATTGCACGACATGCCATGAGAATTATCTCGAGCGATAATCGAACTTTAATTAAAGAATTTAATGCCATTCATACGCAGTTAAAGCACAATGCTGCCGATGAATCTGCACGTGCAATTATTGAATTCATCAATGAATAGCCAAATTTCTAAAATTGTCAATCTGGCTCTGGTTGAAGACATAGGCACTGGTGATGTATCCGCTAGTCTGTTGAACGATAAAATTGTGAATGCCAATATAATTTCCAAAGAACAGGCAGTTGTTTGTGGCATTGAGTATGCTGAGAGTGCTTTTTTATCAATTGATGATTCGCTTGATGTTGTTTGGAAAATTCATGATGGCGATAGCGTAGCTGAAAATCAAGTGTTGTGCTCCTTAAAAGGATCGGCACGTTCTATCGTTACGGCTGAGAGGGTGGCGCTTAATTTTTTGCAAACACTGAGCGCCACGGCAACACAAACTCGCCAGATGGTGGATAAAATTGCCCACACTCAGGCACAATTATTAGACACTAGAAAGACTATTCCTGGTTTGCGTTTGGCACAAAAATTTGCGGTTAAATGTGGTGGCGGAGTTAATCATCGATTGGGGCTTTACGATTGTATCATGATTAAAGAGAATCATATTTTGGCAATGGGGTCTATCGATTTAGCGGTTAAATCAGCAAAGACGTATTATCCAAAATTACCAATGATTGTTGAAGTGGAAGATTTAGACCAGTTAAATCAAGCGCTATTACTTGATGGAATCAAGAGAATTTTATGTGATAATTTTTCAATTGATATGCTTAAGATGGCCGTTAAATCAGCAAAAAACAAAACACCATTAGAAGCCAGTGGTAATATTGATGAGAACAACATTGTTGAAGTTGCACAAACGGGTGTTAATTACATTTCGATTGGAGCTATTACTAAGCACATTCGTGCGGTTGACTTTTCTCTAAGAATTAGTCAATAGAGCCAGAAGCAAAAAATATTGGACTGATTAAATCGTCTTTAGTGTTGTAACGTAGTGGTTTTCCATCTTCGCCTAACACTTGCCCACCGGCACCTTCTAGGATGCAAACACCAGCGGCGGTATCCCACTCTGAGCAAGGCCCAAATCTTGGGTAGTAGTCGTAATCTCCTTGTGCGATTCTGCAAAATTTTAAAGCACTGCCCATCTGACTTAATTCATAATTTTTTTGCCCTTTTAAATGCTCTTTTAGGCGTTCGTTGTGAGAAGAATGATGCCCAACTAACACTCTAAGTGGGTCATTCGTTGTTGTGGTTTTTAGTATTTTTTCCACGCCATTTTGCAATCGAAAAGTAACATCATCTTTTGAGGCGTAGTAGTGTATTTTGTCGAGTGGTGCATAAATCATGCCGAATACTGGTGTGTGTTGTTTAATGTAGGCAATACAAATACAAAATTCGCCCGTGTGCTCTAGAAAATCACGAGTACCATCCAATGGGTCTATTAACCAATATTCTTGCCATTTTGAGCGTTCATCGAACGGGATAGCATCGGACTCTTCCGATAGAATTGGTACGCCAGGTGTGAGTTGTTTTAAACCTTCTACAATTAGTGTGTGTGCGGTTTGATCAGCAATTGTTAATGGTGTTTGGTTGGATTTAATTTCAACACTCATGTCGCTTTTGTAAAACGACATAATACGTTCCCCAACCTCGGTAGTGAGTTTAATTAGTGGAGATGTGAGTGAATCAAACATTGGTATTATCATACCACTTGGTATACATAATACTATTGAAAGTGGTGGGCCTACTTGGACTTGAACCAAGGACCAATCGATTATGAGTCGATTGCTCTAACCAACTGAGCTATAGGCCCGTAAAGGTTTTACTCTAGGAAGCTTTGCAATTTGTGCGCACGAGACGGGTGTCTTAATTTGCGCAATGCTTTTGCTTCGATTTGACGAATACGCTCACGAGTTACATCAAATTGACGACCCACTTCTTCGAGTGTGTGATCGGTGTTCATATCGATACCAAAACGCATTTTTAGTACTTTTGCTTCACGAGGTGAAAGGTTAGACAGTAGCTCGCCTGTTGTTTCTTTTAAGCTTTCTCTGGTTGTAATTTCTACCGGAGAAGATAAGTTAGTGTCTTCAATAAAGTCACCAATGTTTGAATCTTCATCGTCACCTACCGGTGTTTCCATTGATAAAGGCTCTTTAGCAATTTTTAAAATTTTAATAATTTTGTATTCTGGTAATTCCATCTCTACTGCTAACTCTTCAGGCGTGGCTTCACGGCCAAATTTTTGTAACAGTTGACGGCGAACACGATTGAGTTTATTAATGGTTTCAATCATATGCACTGGAATACGAATGGTACGTGCTTGATCAGCAATAGAGCGTGTAATAGCTTGGCGAATCCACCAAGTTGCATAAGTGGAAAATTTATAACCACGACGATATTCAAATTTATCAACCGCTTTCATCAGACCAACATTGCCTTCCTGAATCAGGTCTAAGAACTGCAAACCACGATTTGCGTATTTTTTAGCAATTGAGATTACCAAACGTAAGTTTGCCTCAATCATTTGAGATTTGGCTATCTTAGCGCGACGATCGCCACGGCGATAAAGCTTATTAAGCACCTTCAGTTCAGGTACGGTGAGCTGCATTTCATCTTCGTAACCAAGAAGATTCTTTTGTGCATAATAAATTTCATCTTTGCTAATTTTTAATTTTTCAGCAACTTTCTTGTCTAATTTAGCACCTTTAAGCCAGTCAAAGTTGGTTTCATTATCAGTGAATAATTTAAAGAATTGCTCTCTTTCCATGCCCGCATAAAGACAAGCCTTTTGAATGGCCTTTTCTTGTTTCTTCATCATTGCAACACGGTCGCAAATTACTTCCATCATTGTGCTGACTAATTTTGGTGCTAGTCGAAGATCGGACAATCCCTTGGATAATTGTTGGCGTGCAGAGATTGTTTTTTTATTGCGGAAGCCGTGCTTTTCGTTGGTTTTTTGGTAGGCTCCAGAGCATTTTAGTACGGTCTCAAAGCGTCCATACACTTGGGCTTCATCTGGGCCTGTGTATTCCATCTCTTCCATTTCTTCATATTCTTCATCGTCGTCAAACTCACCTGCATCAAAAGCGGCTTTTTTCTTTGCAAAGTCTTCGGCATCACCTTGATAACCAATAATCACATCAGTCATCTTACATTTACCCTCTTCAAGGCGAGTGTGTGCTTTAAAAAAGAAATCGGTAATCGCAGGATAGAGTGTAATGGCCTGCATAATTTCAAACACACCGGCTTCAATTTCTTTAGCGATTCGAACTTCATCCGATTGTTCTAGAAGATCAACCACACCCATTTCACGCATGTACATTCTGACTGGATCGGTGGTTCTGCCAAATTCTGAATCCAATGCTGCCAGTGCGGCGATTGCTGCTTCAGCAGAAGTTGATTGTGCCTTAGCACCCGATTCAACAACCAAAGTATCTGCATCTGGTACGGTGTCAGAAACGGCGATGTCCAATTCTTCTAGGATGGTAACAATAGGTTCTACTTGTTCTTGCGTCAGTAAATCTTCTGGCAAGATGTCATTGATTTCAGCATAGGTTAAGTAACCTTGCTCTTTACCAATCATGATGAGTTTTTGTAGTGCTTGCTTGTGTGCTTTAGTGGTAGTTTTCATGCGATGCAGTTTGATGAGCCAAAGAAAGGATTATACATATTTTTTTATCTAAAAATCATAGCCTTGAGTAGTTTATTAGCTATTTACTGTCTGTAAAAATAGTGCTAATGGACTCCTCTTCACTGATGCGTTTAATCACCTCTGCTAACGTTGGTGCAATGGACAGCTGTCTAATTTTTGAGCATTGAGGTGCACCATCACCAAGTGGTATGGTGTTAGTGGTTACTAATTCATCCAGTTCAGAATTGGTAATGTTATCAATGGCATTGCCAGAAAGTACAGCATGGGTTGCATACGCAACCACTTTTTTAGCGCCTTTTTCTTTTAAGATGGCAGCAGCTTGGCAAAGTGTGCCAGCGGTGTCAACCATGTCATCAATAATAATACAAGTACGACCATCCACATCACCAATCACATTCATGATTTTAACCATGTTGGGCGCAGGTCGGCGTTTATCAATAATCGCAAGATCGGCGTCATTGATTCGTTTGGCGGCAGCACGCGCACGTATCACACCACCCACATCAGGGGATACAACAATAACGTCTTTATAATTTTTAGATAGTATGTCTGCTACCAATACTGGTTGAGCGTAAATATTATCAATCGGAATATTGAAAAATCCTTGAATTTGATCGGCGTGTAAATCCACCGTGAGGATTCGATCAACACCTGCTGATTCCACCATTTTAGCGGCAAGCTTTGCTGTGATCGGCACACGAGTAAGGCGTGAACGACGGTCTTGTCTTGAATAACCAAAATAAGGCACCACAGCCGTAATACGAGCCGCTGATGAGCGTTTTAATGCATCAACCATGACTAAGAGTTCCATTAACGTCTCGGCAGGTGATGGCCCGCAAGTTGGTTGAATGATAAACACATCACAACCACGTACATTTTCCAAAATCTCAACTTGAGATTCACCATCACTAAACTGCCCAACCAAGGCCTTGCCTTGAGTAATGTTGAGTTGAGAAATAATTTCGCCAGAAAGCTGTGGGTTAGCGTTACCGCTAAAAATTTTAATTTTGTCGAGTGACATAGATATTAGTAATGACCATTAAAGTGCTTGAATTATACTACGATAGCAAAATAGATTTGTTAAATACTTTTTGTATCTTTATTTAGCCATTGTTAAAATTTCCAAATTTTTTATTTTTAGAGCGAGCAAAGTCCGTTCTAAGTCCAACGCAGTACAAAGGGAAAAATACGAAGCAGAAAATGGCTGGGCTGGCAGGATTTGAACCTGCGCATGACGGGATCAAAACCCGTTGCCTTACCGCTTGGCGACAGCCCATTAAAGTGTTTAACCGTTAGGTTAAAGCTGGAGAGGTGTTGAGCGCTTGCGCTACAAAGCCAGACCATTGTTTTGGTAGATTGTCGAGTGCTACCAAAGCATCTTTCTCATGTTTAAATTCCACAAAAACACAGCTTCCTGTGCCAGTCATTCTTGGCTGGTATAGATAATTTTCAGATGATTTTAAATGCGCTAATGCATTTAAAACTTCGCCTTCTAAATCTATGGCCGCCTCAAGACAATCATTGTGTGGATTGATTAACTCTGAGAAGTCGGACATTTTCCCTATCTGTGAGGTCATTGTCAATGCTTTGTGAGAGAATATTTCTTTGGTCGAGATATGTTTGTTGATTGAAACGACCAAAAAATAGTGTTTTGGTAGGTTCATGGGTGTGAGTATTTCCCCTACACCTTCGGCCCAAGCACTATGTCCGGCAATAAAAATAGGCACATCAGCACCCAATTTTAAGCCGATTGTTGATAATTGTTGCTTTGAAAAATTAGCATCCCATAATTGGTTAAGTGCAATCAATGTGGTGGCGGCATTAGAACTGCCACCGCCCAACCCACCACCGGCAGGAATGCGTTTAACCACAGAAATATCAACACCAAGCTTTGTACCGGTTGCTTGTTGTAGCGCTTTGGCTGCTTTGATAATTAGGTCTTGATCTTGGGGTATGCTTTCATTGCCACTTGTTCGTGTAATGACACTATCTTGTCTAATATCAAAACTTAATTCGTCGCAATAATCCAGTAATTGGAAAATGCTTTGTAGGTTGTGATAACCGTCTTTTCGTTTGGAATTGATGTGCAAAAATAGGTTAATTTTTGCAGGCGATAGCCAAATATTAGGCATTAATGAACGTTTTTCGGTAGTGCTTGAGTTCGTTAATCGAATCGTAAACATCACTTAATGCAAGGTGCGCTGATTTTTTAGTAAGTTGCGCCCCGGCTTCTGGCTTCCAGCGATCAATCAATTCTTTCAATGTGGTTACGTCAATGTGTCGATAGTGGAAGAATTTTTCCAGTGTTGGCATGTAGTTGTATAAAAAACGCCTGTCTTGACAGATGGTGTTGCCACACATTGGAGAGGCTCCAGTATTAACGTATTTTTCCAAAAATTCAATCGTTTGAATTTCCGCCTGTTTTGTTGAGATATCACTTTCTTTAATGCGTTTGACTAGGCCAGAGTTGGTGTGGTGTTCGGTGTTCCATTTGTCCATGCCTGCCAATAATTCACTGCTTTGATGAATGGCAAGTGACGGGCCTTCGGCCAGAACATTGAGGTCCTTATCAGTTACAACGGTTGCAATCTCAATGATGACGTCTTTTTCAGGCACGAGACCCGTCATTTCAAGGTCAATCCAAATTAAGTTGGTGTCTTTATTCATAGTTTTTTAAAAAATAGTTTAATTAACAACCCGTGCTTTCCTTAACAAAGTCATCCAATTTTTGGTGAGCCGTGCCATTGTTTAAAATTTTGAGGGCCTTATCAACGCCAGATTGCAGTGAGTCAGCAAGCCCAGCAACATAAATGGCTGCGCCAGAGTTAAGGGCGATAATGTTTTTAGCGGCACCTTCTTTGCCGTCTAATGCCTGTTGAATGAGTAGTAATGAATCCTCAGCATCGTCAGCCTTAATATCGTTTAGATCACCTAGAGGCAGACCTAGTTCGGCAGGATTGATAGTGTAAGTGCTGACTTGGTTGTCTTTTAGTTCGGCCACGAAAGTGTCGTCCGCAATGGATATTTCATCCAGCCCATCCTTAGAGTGCACTACCATGACGTGTTTAGAGCCTAAACCTTTAAGCACATTGGCAATCGGTTCGACCAACGATTGACTGTAAACGCCCAAGATTTGATTGGGCGCCTTTGCAGGATTGGTGAGCGGACCCAAAACATTAAAAATGGTTCTAACGGCCAGTTCTTTGCGTGGACCAATGGCGTGCTTCATTGCGCTATGATGGGCTGGAGCAAACATAAAACCGATGCCAATTTTTTCTACACATTTTCCAATTTTTTCAGGGCTCATGCTGAGGTTGACACCCGCCGCTTCTAAGACATCAGCACTGCCTGATTTTGAAGAGATGGAGCGATTACCGTGTTTGGCAACTTGACCACCCGCTGCTGCTACGACAAACGTACAAGCCGTTGAGATATTAAACAAGCCTAATCCATCGCCACCTGTTCCACAAGTATCTACTAAGTGTTTGGGGTGGTGAATCTGTACTCCGGTTGCCAAAGAGCGCATGACTTTAGCGGCTGCTGTAATTTCTTCAACGCTTTCGCCTTTCATGGACAGACCTACTAAAAAACCACCAATTTGTGCATCGGTTGTTTTACCGGTCATGATGTCGCTCATCACGGCGTGCATTTCATTTTCACTCAAATCTTGTTTGTTGATTACTGCTTTAATTGCTTGTTGTATGTTCATTTCTCTCTCATTAATAATTCTATATCGTCAATTTCTTTGACCAATGCTTGGGTTAATACTCTGTTTCCAGTTTTGGTGACTAAAACATCGTCTTCAATTCTGATGCCAATATTCCAGTAAACGGGGTTAATTTTATCACTCTTACGAATGTAAATGCCCGGTTCAACGGTAGTTACCATGCCGATTTTAAATTCTCGATGACTGCCGGCTTGTTTGTACTCTCCAACGTCGTGCACATCAAGGCCTAACCAGTGCCCAGTACCGTGCATGTAAAATTCTGATAATTCTTTGCCTTCTTTTAGTAATCCTAGCTTGATCAGCCCTTTTCTAATGACGTCACTGGCAATTTGATGGGGTTTGGAAACGACCTCGCCTGGTTTGATGCTTTTGATGGCACGCAGTTGAGCGTCTAGTACGAGTTGGTAAATTTGTTTTTGCGCATCAGAGAATTGACCGCTGATAGGGAAAGTACGAGTAATGTCCGATGCGTAACCTTGCATTTCGCAACCCGCATCAATGAGTAGCAACTCACCTTTTTTTAAAGGCTTATTATTTTCAATGTAGTGCAAAACACAGGCATTTTCACCACCAGCGACAATCGGTGTGTAAGCATGCTCTGCATTATTTTTTCTAAACTCGGCATCAAAGACACTCGCCACTTCAAATTCAAACAAACCTATGTGTGTTTTCTGCATGGCTAATTGATGTGCATTGGCAGAAATATTGGCTGCTTTTTGCATGAGCTCGATTTCTCCATCATCCTTGATTAAACGCATTTCATGTACGTAAGTAGCGAGTGATTGGTATTGGGTTTTGGCCAGGTGTGTGATGATTTCATCGTCCAAAGTACAAGGCTTAAAATCATAATATAAGTCAGTAGCATTGGCGATTAATTTTGGTAATTGTGTTTTTAACTCATCAATAGAATAAGCTTCATCTGCCTTTAATACTTGTGGTGCATCCGATACCCCCAGGCGTTTACCGTCCCAAATTTCACGCGCTGGATCTTTGTCTCTTAAGAAAATAGTGTAGGTGTCTTTTGAAAAAACCGAGACCGCTTGTGGCTCGGTAAAACCAGTCAAATACCAAAAATCACTGTGTGGGCGAAAAGGATAATGTACATCGCCATTACGCAGTTGTTCTGGGTTGGTGCTGATGATAACCAAGGCACCCTCATCGAGCTGGCTTAGTAATTTTTTTCTTCTTTTTTGATGTATCATTATTTCAAGTCACACAGTGCCTGATTAAGATACCATGAAACACGTTCGTTTGTACCAAAATACCTCTTTGAAAATTGAGAATGAATTAACCTTGGATGAGTATGGTTCGCATCACCTAATTAAAGTATTGCGCTTTTCTCAAGGAAAAAGCATAACCTTGTTTAATGGTGATGGCTTTAATTACATTGCTGAAGTGTTGAGTAGCAAAAAAATATGTGAAGTACTGATACACTCTAAAGAGAAAAATTTATCCGAGTCAAAACTCAATTTAACTCTAGCGCAGGGCATTGCTAAAGGTGAAAAGATGGATTTTTTAATTCAAAAAGCCATTGAGCTTGGTGTGAATAAAATTGTACCCATCATGAGTGAACGTTGTGTAGTTAAGCTCAAGGGCGAAAAGCTAACTAGGCGTCAATTGCACTGGCAAAGAATTGTCATTGGCGCGTGCGAACAGTCTGGGAGATCGGTCGTTCCAAGTGTTGAAATACCAATAACGTTGAATGAACTTCTAAATCAGCAAACTAACAATGGTTTTATTCTGCATCACCGCTCAAAACAGACGCTATTGCAAGCCGACCCTTTGAGTGAGGCAACAATTCTAATAGGCCCAGAGGGTGGTTTGAGTGAGGTAGAAATCACCCAAGCGACTCAAGTAGGATATCAGTCGTTGTTGTTGGGTTCGCGCGTACTAAGAACCGAAACAGCGTCTTTAGTTGCGATTGCCAATATGCAATTATTGTGGGGCAATTAGAAGTTTTAAAGCATCTTGAATTGGTTTTAAAACGTGCACTAATTTTTTACGAATGGCAGAACCCGCAAGGTTGTGTGCAGAAATTGTACTAACCACTAATTTCTCGCTAACGCCAGCAAGCAATAGTCTAGCTTTAATTTGCTCGTCATCAGCACGGCCTAATTTTTCTGACACATTTTGAGATTGTTTTTGCAATTCATCAATGTGAGAGTAGGGCTTAATCATCGGGTGTGATAGGCATTCACCCAATACGTCCAACGTGCGATACAGGACGTATTCTTGGTTAATTTTTTTGAGAATATGGGCAATGGTTTTAAGCAGTATTTGCCCTTGTTCGCTACTTACGCAGTCTAATTCTTTAATATCGAGATCAAGTGCCACAGTGCCGTCATTATTAGGCAGGTTGTTTTTTATGCGCTCAATAAAGCCCACTAAGAATGCAGTCTTTCTTTGCCCTTGTTTCCACAGCCTTTCTTTTGCTTCGTTACTGATTAAATCCCCTTGTAAAATTAGATTGGTGGTGTCTATCAGTTGTGTTGTGTCGTCAGTAAAAGGCAAGAATTCCAGTAAATAATTAGCAATTTGTTTGCCAACTGGGTGTTTAACCACAAAATCTCGAGTTAGTAGAAACCGTCCAATTTCTGCTTGTTGGTCCGTGTTGGTTGCGCACCACCACACCAAGTCTATCACTTCATCATTTAAATTTTGAGAATTGGCAACGGCCACCACGGCTTCTATATTACCTATTTTTAATAGTGACACTAGATTGGAAGAACTGACTTGCCCCATTCTTGACCAGCGTTTGAGATAGGAAGGGTAACCACCCATGTTGCCCAACATTTTACCGACCAATAATTTTTGCACAGCTTGAATGTATTTATTGCTGTCGCCACTTGGGTGAAGTGCAATGATCTGCTCTTTTTTATCTTCGGTGAGACCGACCACAACCAACTTGTAAATATCAATACGAATAGCCACCGAAGTTGAAATCAGCACATTAAGTTTGAGTGTGTCTTCAGGTGTTAGCATTAAGAAATTTGTTTAATTGAGAGAGTGAATTGTGCTCTACTGAGTCTTTAAAGACCACAATGGATTTTTTACCAGCCGTAATTATCACTAGCAAGCTAGATTGATACGCGGGATAAAACAAAGGGTATTGTTTTATTTCTTTATTGTTTTTTTCTACGGTAAGTCGTTCATTATTCAAAGTTATCTTATTTGTGGATTCGTCTTTTGTTAAAAAAATAGATTTAGGGAAAAAACGATACGCCAAGACAAGTAGAGCGATACTTAATAAAGCGCTTAAATAAAAATTATAAGAGTAGTGCCAAACGGTAAATAAACCCAATAAATAAACTAATAAAGATAGGATTAAATAGTATTTGGAAGGCTTAAGAGTAATGGCCAGCGTTTCATTCATCATTGCCCAATTCAGAGCCTATTTCTTTAGCTCTATCAAAAGCAGCACGCATAGCATGAGCAACCATTATTTCAAAACCTTGATCTTGAAGCGATTCAATTGCTACTTGCGTAGTGCCGTTAGGTGAAGTTACTTTGGCTCTAAGTTCGTGTAGCGAATCAGCGGACTGATCAGCCATCATGCTAGCACCCAGTGCGGTTTGAATACTAAGTTTTGTTGCTGTGTCTTCATCAAGACCCAATGCAACGCCCGATTGCGCCATGGATTCCATCATTAAAAATAAATAAGCAGGACCACTGCCCGATAGTGCAGTAACTGCGTCTAGCATGTCCTCATCATTTACCCATAAGCAACTGCCCACGGATTTAAGTACGCTTTCTGCCAGAGATTTTTGTTCGTTACTCGTGTTGTCGTTGGCAAACAAGCCTGTAATCCCTTGGCCTAGTAATGCAGGTGTGTTTGGCATGGTGCGTACGATTGCTTTGTTCTCTCCTAACCAACGGCCAATATCGTAAGATTTAATGCCGGCTACAATTGAAACAATTAATGAATTGGAATTTAAACTTTCTTTTAAGTCTTTACACACTAAGGACAAAACCTGAGGTTTAACTGCCAAAACAACAACATCACACTTGGCGGCAAGTGCGGCGTTATCCGTAAAAACCTCAAGGTTAAATTCTTTTTTTCGCAGGGATAATAGTTCTTTATTAGTATCACTGACTTTAATATTTTTTGTAGAAAAACCGTTATTAACTAGGCCAGAAATAAGTGCATAAGCCATGTTTCCGGCGCCAATAAAACCAATGGTGGAAGATTTTTGCATTACAATATCTTAAGAATAATATATGATGTATTCTACCAAAATACTGCCGTCAAACAATACAAGGATAACAATGAAAAAATTTAACCCAAAACTAGTCATGATTGATGTTGATGGAACACTGGTTGATAGTGTGCCAGATTTAGCTTATTGTGTTGATGAGCTCATGGTGACAATGGGCAGAGAGAAGTGGGGCGAAGCGAAAGTTCGTCATTGGGTGGGTAACGGTGTACCAAAGTTAGTAGAGCGCTCATTAACGGGAGAGCTTGAGAGCACAGTAGATAAAGCTGATTTTGATAAAGCTTATCCTATATTTTTAGATTTATACGCCCAGAACACTTCGGGCCGTTCGTGTTTGTATGACGGCGTTTTGGAAGGACTAGAATATCTTAAAGCGCAAGGTTATACACTGGGCTGTGTGACTAATAAGGCCGAGCAGTTTACTCATCCACTGCTTAAAGATTTGGGTATTTTTAATGAGTTTGAAATTGTCATATCAGGAGACACACTGGAGAAGAAAAAACCAGATCCAATGCCTCTACTTCACGCCGCAAAACACTTTAGTGTCGCACCAAAAGAATCGTTAATGTTGGGTGATTCAATCAGTGATGTTAAGGCTTCACGTGCCGCTGGTTTTGAGATCATTTGCATGTCGTATGGTTACAATCATGGTGATGACATTCGCGATGCTAATCCTGACTTAGTGATTGATTCAATGGCTGAGTTGAAAGATTACTTATAAGCAGTAGCATCAGTAAAATGTATTTGTATGGATACATTCGATCATCAACATATTTGGCATCCGTACGCCAAAGTCCCCAATGACATCCCTACTCATTTAGTTGAATCCGCGGATGGTGTTTATTTAAACCTAGAAAGTGGTAAGCGAGTGATTGATGGCATGAGCTCGTGGTGGAGCACTATTCATGGCTACAACCACCCAGTACTTAATAAAGCAATTCAAACTCAATTGGGAAAAATGTCACACGTCATGTTTGGTGGTCTCACCCATAAGCCCGCGATTGATTTGGCCAAAACTTTAATAGAGATTACACCAGAGAATTTGACCAAAGTATTTTTTACCGATTCAGGGTCGGTGTCGGTAGAGGTGGCATTGAAAATGGCACTGCAGTACTGGGCGAACAAGGATCAATCGACTAAGCATAAATTTATTACCATTCGTGGTGGTTACCATGGTGATACGTTTGGCGCCATGAGCGTGTGTGATCCCGATAATGGTATGCATCATTTATTTTCAGGCGTATTGCCACAACATTTTTTTGTCAAAAGCCCATCAATGGCGCCAATGGATGAAGCCTTAGATGATCTAGAGTCAACCCTCAAACAGAATTCTGATTCAATTGCAGCGATGATTCTAGAGCCCGTAGTGCAAGGGGCAGGTGGCATGCGATTTTATAATCCACAATACCTCACCAAGGCCAAATCTTTGTGTGAAACCTACAAGGTGCTATTTATTCTGGATGAAATTGCCACTGGTTTTGGACGTACAGGTGAGCTCTTTGCACTCGAATACGTGGACGTTGAGCCTGATATTTTATGCTTGGGTAAAGCACTTACTGGCGGCTACATGACGCTTTCTGCCACTCTCACAACGGATGAAATTACTACTACTGTGGGCACGTTGATGCACGGCCCAACTTTTATGGCCAATCCGCTGGCGTGCAGTGTGGCAAATGCCAGCATCGAACTACTGCTTAATTCAGATTGGCAAGACGATGTTGCGCGTATTGAACAACACTTCCATACTGAGTTGGCACCACTCAAACAAAACAACAAAGTAGCCGATGTACGAATATTAGGTGCAATTGCTATTATTGAAATGCAAGAGGAGATTGGAGTAGAATGGATTCAGAAGCGCTTGATTGAGTTGGGTGTCTGGCTAAGGCCGTATGGAAAATTACTCTACACTATGCCACCTTTCATCATTGCAGATGACGAGTTAGTGACGCTTACCAAGGCAATTAAAACCGTTGTGGGGGAGATATGAAAATATTAACTTTATTACTAACACTGCTGGTCTTCTCAGTCCAAGCAGAAGAATACGAAGCCGTTAGTGTCGAGGTCAAGGCGCAAAAATTAATTGGTGATGCTTATTATGTGCCCGGTATGTCGGGCGCAGCCACTGAGTTTGAGGGCTTTATTTCGAATGCTGGTTTTGTGGTAACGACTGAAGGCGTGGTGGTGTTTGATGCGCTCGGCACACCTTCATTGGCGAATGCCATGCTTGGTGAAATCCGAAAAGTAACCGATCAGCCAATTAAGCTTGTGATTGTGAGTCATTATCATGCCGATCATATTTATGGATTGCAGGTATTTAAAAATGAAGGCGCACAAATTTGGGCACCCAAAGGCACTTGGGATTATCTGGATTCTGAAACTGCAGAAACTTTATTGGACTCAAGGCGTAATGCATTGTTCCCTTGGGTTAACGATGAAACCCATTTGGTTGAACCCGATCGAATTATTGATAAAGACACCGAATTTAGCCTGGGTGAACACAGGTTTCTAATTAGTTATTTTGGCAAAGTACACTCTGATGGCGATATGTCGCTACTGAGTGCGACTGATCAAACACTTTATAGTGGTGATATTATTTTTGAAGGACGCATTCCATTTGTGGGCGATGCTGATATTATTAAATGGGCCAAAACACTAGACCGTGTACGCAATATGCAAGTCGAATATTTTGTACCGGGCCATGGTAGTGCTTCTAATCAACCTAAACAAACCATGGATTTGACTTATCGTTATTTGAATTTCTTGTTAGACAAACTTGGAAAAGCCGTCGAAGAAATGGATCAGTTTGAAGAAACTTACGATACCATCGACTGGTCAGAGTTCGAGAATCAACCGGCTTTTGATGCGGCCAATCGTAAAAATGCTTACGCGGTTTATCTTTATTTAGAAAGGGTATTAGATTAACTAATCGATAGGGTCAACGTCTAAATACCACCTGACTTTATTTTTTAATTTCAGTGTATCGATGTGTTGATGGAAAGTTGCTAGCATTTGATGTAATGCTATTCTGTTACTGGATTGTAAATACAAACTGAAATAGTAGTAATCAGATTTTTTTTCAATAACATTCGCCACTGGTCCCCACGTTTCTACCGAGTCAATTTGTATATTTTTGAATAGAATGTTTGCTTCGCGCAAGAAGTCTTCAGCGTTTTGCTTGTTTTTGGCGTTTGCACATAAAAGTGCTTGGTGAGAAAACGGGGGCATCATTGCACTGCGACGCTGTTTTAATAATTCATTGGCAAATTGTACGTAGCGTGCTGACAATACGTAACTAAAAATTGGGTGATCAGGGTAGCGAGTTTGAATCACTACTTCGCCCCGCTCTGTACTTCTACCGGCTCGACCGGAGACTTGAATCAGTAGTTGAGCCAAGTGTTCCGTTGCACGAAAATCAAGCGAGAGCAAGCCTGCATCCGTATCCAAAACCCCAACCATGGATAGATTAGAAAAATCATGCCCTTTGGCAAGCATTTGCGTACCCACGATAATACAAGGTTCGCCAGAGTTGATTTGTTTTAGATGCTCAGTAAATGCTTTTTTGCGTCGTGTGGTGTCACGATCAATGCGAATAATAGGCGTATCTGCAAAGTATGACGACAGTGTTTCTTCCAGTCTTTCTGTGCCGTAACCAAGCACTTCAAGGCTAGGCTGTTTGCAATCTGGGCAAACGTGTTCTGGCATTTTCTCATCACCGCAATGATGGCACTTGAGTCGGTGAATGTGTCGATGGTAGATCATTCCTGAATCACAATGAGTGCATTGTGCTTTCCAACCGCATTCTTTACAGTAATACACAGGGGCGTAACCACGACGGTTAATAAACAACATTACTTGCTTGCCTTTGGCTAAGTGTTGGTGCATTTTTTCAATTAAAACTGCTGACAATGCACTATTACTCTTTTCAGTACCCCCTTGAGGGGTGAAATTAGGGCGCATGTCAATTAAGCTTACTTCCGGCAGAGTGGCTTCACCGGCGCGTTTGGTCAATGTAATATGAATGAGTTTTTTATCAATTACATTTTTAAGCGTTTCTAGTGATGGCGTTGCTGTGCCTAGTACTAGGGGAATGTTGGCTTGTTTAGCACGAATAAAGCTAAGGTCTCTAGCGGAATAACGAAAGCTGGATTGTTGCTTAAACGAACCGTCATGTTCTTCATCAATAATAATCAGACCCAAGTTTGGCATTGGAGCGAAGATTGCACTGCGAGTGCCTAACACAACCCCAGCCTCACCATTTTTAGCCATTAGGTAGGCATCTAATTTTTGAGTTTCATTCAATTGCGAATGAATCGCCACCACACGAGTCTTAAGCCGTGATTCAAATCTTGTAATCATCTGTGGGGTGAGACCAATTTCTGGCACCAAAACCAGTACTTGCTTATTCTCATCAAGCATTGCTTGGGTAATGTGTAAATAAACTTCAGTTTTTCCACTGCCGGTAATGCCATGAAGTAAGAATCCATGATATTCATTGACCGATTTTAAGACTTGATTAATGGCAATGTCTTGTTCTTCAGTGATATTAAAATTAGGTTTTTTGGTTTTATTTGATAATTCAATTCGCCTTTTTAATAACAGTCTTCTTTTCCTTATTGTCGTAAGTTTTTTGGTAGTAGTCAGCCGAAATCACCTCGCCAATTGGTAATGATAATATTTGGC
>AJXC01001866.1_pt1 | contig 60701 bp, 60 predicted proteins | sample 404948 | NCBI WGS metagenome assembly AJXC01 (sample SAMN02954314, study PRJNA77837) | marine metagenome | biome: aquatic; feature: Guaymas Basin Hydrothermal Plumes; material: sea water; isolation source: Guaymas Basin Hydrothermal Plumes and Background water depths 1600, 1775... ... | reverse complement strand
AATTACAGCTGCAAGATCTGCATCNCCTAACATCTTAAAGGTTGGCATGCCACCCTTACCGTGTANAACAATACNNATATGGTCAGCTGGTGCACCGTTTGCAACTGGTGAAGCCTTCATTGCTGGGAAGATTGGCGGCATACCTGAGCCATCCTTTTTATGACAACTTGCACAATTAGTGTTATAAACACTTTCGCCTTGTGCCATCAACTCAGACTTAGACCATGTTTTGTTGGCACTGTCTGCGGCCGCTTTTGCGATTGCTTGTTGATTAGTTACCCATTTAGCATAATCTGCTTTTGATACCACATCAACCACAATTGGCATAAAGCCGTGGTCTTTGCCACAAAGCTCCGCACACTGGCCACGGTAAGTACCAATTTCATCAATCTGAGCCCATGCATCATTAATAAAACCAGGATTGGCATCTTGCTTAACACCAAAATCAGGCACCCACCAGTTGTGAATTACATCATTCGATGTGATTAAAAAACGAATAGAAGTATCAACAGGTAGTACTAAATGCTTATCTACTTCTAATAAATAATTTTCAGGTTTGTTGCTGTCATCGTTAACAGAATCTTTAGAAGATTGGGCTAAGTTTGATATAAAGCTTATGCCTTCTGTAGGATAGTCGTACTGCCATTTCCACTGATGACCAGTAATCTTAATAGTCATGTCTGCCTTAGAAGTGTCTTCCAAATCGATCAACACCCTAGAAGCAGGGATGGCCATTAACACTAAAATAATAATCGGAATGACTGTCCATAAAAGTTCGGCTTTAGTGCTTTCATGAAATTGAGCAGCTACAGCGCCCTTTGATTTCCTATGTGCAAAGACAGAATAAAACATTGCACCAAATACAAGCACTGCGATCGCTACACAAATCCAGAAAATAAGCATGTGTAAATCATAAATATCACGACTGATTGAAGTTACACCTTCAGTCATGTTTAAGCCGTACTCAGCAAACACATTGGTTGACATTAGGCCAACTAAGGTACTTAAAAGAGTTGTTAATCTTTTCATAAATCCTCCAAATAAATATTAGTACTGTCAGTGCATTAATACATTTTCCGTATTAAAAACTGTGGCAAATGATACCCTTTTTTTAAAACGTCTATTCATAAATAAACGAAAAAGTATTTGACTTGCATCAGTTTTTTATAAAAAATCTTGACAAGAATAGTAAGGTCTGTTCTAATATATGGAGATAACATTACATCTAGTGAGGAGATTATAAAATGGCTATACCACAAACCGCAAGAATGCAAGAAAACCTTAGCAAGACTGCCAAACTTAATGAGGTTGGAGTAGGGGCGCCTTTTACTTGGCTTAAACAAGGTGTTGGAGATTTGATGGCCGTTCCAGTGCTGTCTTTATTTAATGGTGCTTTATTCGCCATCATCACTTATGGTCTCTGGACTTATTTAGACGGCTCACAAACATTGCACGATGTGGCCGTACCTCTATTAGCGGTAATTGTTTTGCTATTAGGTCCTATTTCTGCCATGAGTCTCTACGATGCATCTAGACGAATTTCAAATGGAGAAAAACCAAGCATTGGCACTGTTGTTAGCGCTGCTTTTAAAACAAATGGCTCTTGTCCTTCTATTTTCCTTTCGGTTATCTTAGTTGTGCTTGCCATCGCATGGATGATGTTCTCACCGCTTATTTATGCCGTTTTTAATACTGGCTCTTTAAACATTGTTAATGAAAACCAAACCATTATTCAGGCGATTTTGGCCGAAATTACCAGTGGTAGCAACATGAATTTTGTGATTGCCTATTTTTCTTTTACGGCTGTTGTTGGTCTAATTTCATTTATGATCAGTTGGTTTTCCTTCCCAATGGTTCTGGATACGGATTGTGACCCATTCACCGCCACAGTAACCAGTCTAAGGGCGGCTATGGCCAATAAGCTTATTATGCTAATGTGGGTGCCAATGGTGGGTATTCTTGTACTGATAGGTTTAATGACTCCTTACTTTATTGGTCTTGTTGTTGTTATCCCTGTGTTGGCGCATGCCACTTGGCACGCTTACAAATCAATGATTGGAAAGCTTGGGTAATTCATGGTTTAGTTTTTCTTTGGTTTAAATTCAAAAGCCTTTTGTGTAGTTATACAAAAGGCTTTTTTATAAAACATTAAAATATTGCGGTTATTTATTCAAGCCATATTCAGTAGTTATGTTTAAAAAACTTGTACAATTTTCAATTGTTTTAGCGTTCATCGTCGTGATCTTAGGCGCTTACACCCGACTCGGGGATGCTGGGTTAGGCTGTCCAGATTGGCCTACTTGCTATGGTCAGCTAACCGTACCCGATGCCCAAGACGGAACAAAAATTGAAGGTTACGACCGCCCACTTGAGGTGACCAAAGGCTGGAAAGAAATGGTGCATCGTTATGCCGCCTCAACGTTGGGTCTAGTTATTTTGATTATTTTCTTTTTGGCTTTAAAAGGAAAACCAAAACGCCGTCAGTCACTGGCACTACCTGGATTTAGTGCTTTATTTGTAATGTTACAAGGTGCTTTTGGCATGTGGACAGTGACATTGCTAGTACATCCCGGCATTGTGACCACCCATTTAATTGGAGGTTTTGTTACTACTGCTCTACTGATGTGGCTACTGCTGAACCAAGGCAGACAGTTCGTTACTTATCAGCACGTTTTAAAACGGCACAAATACTTACTCATTACTACTTTGGTGTTATTAAGCCTACAAATTGTCTTAGGCGGTTGGACCAGCACTAACTACGCGGCACTTTCTTGTGGAGAAGAGTTTCCAACTTGTTTAGGCTCTTGGTGGCCAAACATGGACTTTGCCAATGCTTTTACTTGGGGGCAATTAGGGGTGGATTATGAATACGGTGTATTGGAAAACCCGGCCCGTGCTGCCATACAAATGCTGCATCGAATTGGCGCCTTAATCGTAACGTTATCAATAGTAATCCTGATTTATTTATTTAGAAAATACGAACACCTTAAAGCAAGTTTAATACTGATTGGCGCCTTGTTGATTTCACAGGTAACGCTGGGAATTCTTAACGTCGTGTTGTCATTGCCAATACTGGTAGCGGTTTTACATAATGCCGTTGCTCTGTTATTATTACTAAGCGTTACTGGCCTCATACACAAAGTATTTCAAAAACCAACATAACCGTAAAGCAGTAACCCGAGGAGAAAATGGTGAAAAATAACTGCGGACAAATTAGAAAAACACGCAACTCATTCATTATGCTTGGTATCAGTATGCTTGTATTGGCGTATTTTTTATTAATCCCAGGTGCCGAACAATTAAGAGACTTGCAAGCACAAGTCAAACCTACTGTTTCTTTGTATTCAAATCCTAAACCATTGGGTGAAAAATTCCCATTGATTAATGATGAAGGTCAAATCATTAGCCTTGCTGAAGCAGTTAAAAACAAATGGGCAATTCTGTATTTTGGCTATACTTCATGTCCAGACGTATGTCCAACGGATTTGGCCACGCTCAACCAAACACTCAAATCAATGCAGTACGCTGACAAACTTCAGATTGTCTTTATCTCTGTCGATCCAAATCGTGACGTGGGAAGGCTTTCGGATTTTACTCAAAAATTTAATTCTAAATTTATAGGTCTTAGCGCCAAAGAAGAAGTGCTGAACAAGATGACCAAAATGCTGGGTGTTTACCATGAAGTATCACAAACAAAACAAAGGGCCACTAAAAACCATAGTAACCACAAAGCCATGAAAACGAATAATAACTATTTAATCAACCACACGGCTAGTTATTTATTGCTTAATCCAAAACTTGAACTAATAGGGTTGTTAACCAACCCACACTACGCTAAAAAAATGGCAAAAGCCTTGGACTTGATTATTGAAACGCTCGATTAAGACAATACCGACTTAACCACTACAATTACTAAACCAATAAATACAATTGTCATGATTAAACCGACAATAATATAAGGCCAAGGCCCTTGTTTTTCAGTACGCTCAAAGTCTTTAATCAGATCTTCTTTCTTGCCCACGCCAATCATCGCTGACGTAACGGCTTTAAACACTTGCCCCAATCCTTTCATCTAAAATCCCCCCAATGGTAATAACAAATAATGATCGATCAACAATGCTATAAATAATAGCATTAAATAGTTGACTGAATATAGGAATGTTGCAAATGCGATTTTAGGGTCGTCAGGTCGAGTGTAAATTTTAATTGCATAAATCAGAAATATAACCCCTAACACTACTGCCGATATTAAATAAATAGCGCCGGACATGCCTGTTAAATAAGGCAAGAGTGTAACCAATAACAACAACACGGTATAAAGCAGTATTTGTACTCTAGTGTAGGGAATGCCGTGCGTAACTGGCAACATTGGTACGTCTACTTTTTTGTACTCTTCATAACGATAAATGGCCAGCGCCCAAAAATGGGGAGGTGTCCAAACAAAAACAATCAAAAAAAGCAACAAAGCATGGGCATGCACATCGCCAGTAATGGCAGCCCAACCAAGTACTGGTGGTGCGGCACCAGCGGCACCACCAATCACAATGTTTTGTGGGGTCGCACGTTTTAAATACATGGTATAAACCACGGCGTAACCGATTAATGAAATAAAAGTAAGTACGGTAGTGATTGTATTAACAAGGAAATACAAAATACTTAGTCCAACAATGCCTAAAAATAAACCCCAAACCAATGCTTGGTTGCGACTTACTTTTTGTTGTGGCAATGGTCGCTGATCGGTACGTGACATTTGCAGGTCGATCTTTTCATCAACAATATGATTAAATACTGCTGCAGAAGCGGATGCCAGGCCAATACCAATTGAGGCATTAAGCACCAACGCATAATCAGGTATATAAGGTACTGACAACAACATACCCACAACGGCTGTTAACAAAATAAGTGCAACTACTTTTAGTTTACACAGGCCTAATAAATCAGATAAAGCTGGCATTATAAGTCTCCGATTAACCAATGCGAGAGTACTTAAATAATCGCTTCAAGTCTTTAATAACACGTTTTATTTCTAAGTTTTGGGCTTTGTAATAAAGCATGATATTGCCGATTGGATCAATTAGAAACAATGTATTTTTTGGAAATTTAGCTAGTTTTTGGCTAAGCAAGTCGCTACTTTGCGCTATTAGTAATCCAGGTTCTTGCGTATTGGTACCGCCTTTAACTACGAGCATGCGTTGTATGCGACGCATGTCTTCGTTCATTAAGATACGAGTGGTCTCCATGTCTTTAATAACCTGAATGCATTCACTGTCACACTGGTTGGTAACGTATACCAGCGTCCAAACACCTTGAAGTGTGCCTGGTGTAGCGTCAGAGAAAACAATGTCTTGCTCTTGAGTGATGATAATCGGATCAACAAATTGGCCATAATTTACCGTGTTTTGAGTAAAGTAGCCTGGGTTCCAATAAAAAAATGCACTGCCAAGCACAATTGGCACAATAAACGAAGCTAACAATAACCACAATTCTTTTCTAGATTTCATAAAAAACTCTTTTTTGCAAAGCGCATAATGATACGCTTAAAGCGATAATAAATCAAAAGTTGAGTATTACAGTCTGACTTCTATGCCATTTTTTTGCATGGCCTCTTTAGCCTCAGCAACCGTGTACTCACCAAAGTGAAAAATACTGGCTGCCAATACTGCATCGGCACCGCCTTGCAACACGCCTTCGGATAAATGCTCAAGATTGCCCACACCACCAGAGGCGATTACCGGCACATCGACTGCATCGGACACCGCCCGAGTCAGGTCCAAATCAAAACCAGTTTTAACTCCGTCACAATCCATTGAAGTCAACAAAACCTCTCCTGCACCCTTGTCGCCTTGTGTCATTTTTACAGCCCACTCAACTGCGTCAATGCCGGTTGTATTACGACCGCCATGAGTAAAAATTTCCCATTTTAAAGGACTGTCAGAAACTTTTTTCGCATCAATGGCAATAACAATGCATTGTGAACCAAACCTTTCACACAATTGATTGATTAAATCAGGATTAGAAATTGCGGCCGAATTAACCGCCACCTTATCTGCACCGGCATTAAGCATAACACGCACGTCTTGTGCTTTGCGAATACCACCACCCACCGTTAATGGAATAAACACTTGCTCAGCAATGCTTTCAACCATGTGAATCGTTGTGTCTCGCCCTTCGTGCGAAGCAGTGATGTCTAAAAAAGTAATCTCATCAGCACCTTCATCGTCATAGCGTTTGGCTACTTCCACGGGGTCGCCCGCGTCTTTAATATTAACAAATTGCACGCCTTTGACCACACGGCCATCGCGCACATCAAGACAAGGGATAATTCGTTTGGCTAAACTCATGAATACATTTTACCGTATTTATACTTTCAAAAGGCTGTGCCACCCTATGGGTATAATTAGACCCTATGAACACACCTAAACACATCGCGATTATTATGGATGGCAATGGACGCTGGGACAAAAAAACGCTTTTTACCACGCATCAAGGGCCATCAAAAAGGTGTTCAAGCGGTGCGCAATATTGTCAAACACTGTGGCAAGCTTGGCGTTAAAACTCTAACGCTTTTTGCCTTCAGCAGCGAAAACAAAAACCGCTCTAATGAAGAAGTGTCACTACTGTTTAAACTTTTTCTTAGTGTACTTAAGCAAGAAGTAAAAAAACTTAACAAACACAACGTCAGACTTAAAATTATTGGCGAGTTATCTCTCTTTCCCAAAGAAGTACAAAAAACTGCAATTGAAGCCCAGGCCCTACTTAGTAAAAATACTGGGTTGACTTTGATTATTGCCGCTAACTACGGCGGACAATGGGACATTGCTCAGGCTGCCCAACAAATTGCTACTTTATCAGCAGAGGGTAAGCTTGATGCAAAAGACATTAATGTTGATACTTTTTCAAAATATTTGTCATTAGCCGGTGAGCAAAAAGTTGATTTATTAATTCGCACTAGTGGTGAATTAAGAATCAGTAATTTCTTATTGTGGGACATTGCCTATAGTGAACTTTACTTTACCGATACCCTCTGGCCCAACTTTGACAGTGTCGAGCTGGATAAAGCCATTGAGAGTTTTACCGATAGAGATCGTCGATTCGGAGCGCGCAAGGACAAAGCGTGTTAATACAAAGAATTGCCACTTCTCTCATTCTAGGGCCTTTATTTATTTGGGCTATTTTTAAAATGGATGGCGATGCATTCGCACAATTGCTGTTGGTTTTTATAGCGATAGGCGCTTGGGAGTTTTCTGTGCTCATTAAATTACAAAATATCGTTGCTCGATTAGTGCTGACCATTAGCGTTGTTGTTGTTGCTGTTTTTATTAGCCAAAACGCCTTGTTGGTACCCTGGGTGCTTTACGTTTCTGTCGGATGGTGGATGGTTAACTTGTATTGGATTTTAATCTATCCGCATAAAACCAATTTGTGGTTTAAGCCTATACCAGTACGCCTTGCTAGCAGTTTTTTATTACTAGTGCCCATGTGGATTGCGCTAATAACACTTCATCAACAACACGGTGCTGAGTGGTTTTTATTGCTCATACTTATAATTTGGGGGGCAGATTCAGGCGCTTACTTTACTGGCAAAGCTTTTGGCAGGCGCAAACTCTCGCCAAAGGTCAGCCCAGGTAAATCAATCGAGGGCGTGATTGGTGGCATTGGCTTTGCACTGGTCATAATGTTGTTATTTTTACAATATCAAAACATTGCTGCAAACCAGTACATCGGCTACTTATTATTAACCGTGTTGGTTTCAAGCGTGTCTGTACTGGGAGACCTATTTGAAAGCTTGTTTAAACGCGTTTCAAACATTAAAGACAGTGGGCAGCTGTTGCCGGGTCATGGCGGCGTTTTGGATCGCATTGATTCTTTGACCGCAGCTGCGCCTTTTTTTCTACTAGGGCTTAACCTATTATGAAGAACATCGCCTTGTTGGGCGCGACGGGCTCAATCGGTAAAAGCACCTTATCTGTGATTGATTTACACCGTGATCAGTTCAATGTTTTTGCGCTCAGTGCCAACACCAACTGGCAACAAATGGTCAAACTGTGCAACAAGTACCAGCCCAACTTTGCGGTTATGCGCGATGAAGCCTCTGCCTTGGAATTACAAAATGCTCTTGACAACGACACACAGGTTTTAAGTGGCGTTGAAGCGTTATGCAAAATTGCCGCTCACGAACAAACCGACTATGTCATGGCCGCCATTGTTGGTGCGGCGGGTATGGCTTCCTCACTAGCCGCTGCCAAAGCAGGCAAGCGCATTATGCTTGCTAACAAAGAATCATTGGTTTTAGCAGGTGACATCTTTATAGAAGCCGTCAAAAATTCTGGCGCTGAACTGATTCCTGTTGACTCGGAGCACAGTGCTATTTTTCAATGCCTACAAAGCGGCAAGTCTGGTTTGAGCAAAATTCAACTAACTGCTAGTGGTGGTCCGTTCTTACACACGCCCATTAGTGGGCTACAATCAATCACGCCTGATGAGGCCTGTGCTCATCCGAACTGGAGTATGGGCAGGAAAATCTCAGTTGATTCTGCCACCATGATGAACAAAGGCTTAGAGGTGATTGAAGCTTATTACTTGTTTGCACTTAAACCCGAACAAATTGATGTAGTGATACACCCACAAAGTATTGTCCACTCTTCGGTGTATTATGATGATGGCTCCACCCTATCACAACTCGGCAACCCAGACATGCGCAGCGTGATCTCTTATGCCATGGCCTACCCTAATCGTATTAGCGCTGGCGTAGCACCGCTCGACCTAGCCAATAATCCACCGCTAGAATTCTACACGCCCGATCTTGATAAGTTTGCCTGTCTAGGGCTGGCATTCGATGCGCTTAAACAAGGCGGAAGTGCAATGGGCACTATCAATGCTGCCAACGAAATTGCCGTTGATGCGTTTTTAAATCACCAGATTAAATTTTTAGACATTCCCAATATTATTGAAAAAACCCTTAGCCAGACACAACACACAACGCTCTGTGACCTAGATGCAATTATTGCTAATGACCAAAGTGCTCGTGAAATTGCCACACAAATTGTCAAACAACATGCTTAAACGTGCTTTATTCTTAATCGCCGCTTTAGGGTCTCTATATGTTGGCAATACATTGGCACATGGCGATAGCGCACTTGAACACTCTACCATTCACATTACTCATTCACTAAATTATGACGCGCAAAAGGCCAACATTAACCCAAAAATTGTCGACACTTATTATTCGTGTATTTTCATGGAAAATTGATTTTAACAAGGACTTAAAAAAAGGTGATCGTTTTATTATTGTTGGTAACAGTGGTGTTCACCCAAGTGCGCTTATTTATCTTGGTACAAATAAAAAAGTGGCTGTTTTTTCCTATACGGACAAACAAGGTCGAACAAATTATTACGATATTAATGGCAAATCGCTATACCCCTCTTTTTTGAAAGCACCACTAAAGTACGACCGAGTCAGTTCAAAATTTCAAAGAAAGCGCTTTCACCCTATTTTAAAAACTTGGAGACCGCACAGAGCGGTTGATTTTGCTGCAAAAAGAGGCACGCCTGTTTATTCAGTAGCCAGTGGCGTGATTCAGCATCGAAAAAGAATGGGGGCGCTGGGCAATGTTGTCTATATAAACCATGGCAGTAACTACACCAGTGTTTATGGGCACTTGTCCAAATTTGCTCGTGGTCTTAAGCCTTCGTTAAAGGTTAAAAAAGGTCAGATCATTGGTTACGTGGGTTCAACTGGGCGCTCAACTGGGCCACATCTGCATTACGAACTTCGATACAATGGCGTGCGTAAAAACCCATTAAAACACACGCTACCCAAACAAAAAAAAGTTCGTCGTGCAGATTTGTGGCGTTTTAAAAATAAAGCGCAAAAAATTCTGAACGGCTTACGCCTCTATTGATCTAAAAGCCAATCTTTCCAATTGCTGACTGAAAGGCTGCGCCAATAACCACTCTTTACGTGCTCGTCTTGATACTCTTGCGCACCCCTAACTTTATTCAAAATCGCGAAAGTCAATAATTCGTCAATGCGTTGTGTTTTTTTAGTGCCTGGCACTAGGGATTCATTCCTAATGACTGCAGCAATAAAAGCAGAATCTGCATTACTATGGGCTTTAAAAGACTCTTCAAATAAATTAAGCGCTAAAAACTCATTCTTTACAAAACCACCTTCACCGTCCAACAAATACAGGCCATAATCGTAAAGCGCAGGATCGTAACTTTGCTTAACCAATCTGATAAGAATCTCATTAGCCTTTCGTTCTAAAGGGGGATAACCCATTAAGTCATTACCATTACGAACCTGCTTGGAAGACTCGTACAACGCATCAATGTCTTTTAAATCAAAAGCACCTTTAAGCAACAAAGACTGTCCTCTTAAAACCACATCACGAGAGCCGATCTCGTTGCCAACTTGAATCAAACGTAAGGCACCGTCTGATAATGGCGAAGCAAGCACAGACTGAGCAATAAACAGAGTAATAATCAAAAAAGTGTTTATCATAGATTCATCTTTATTAACTACTTGATATTTTACCACCACACAGTTAATAAATAACCCGCACAATCGATTAAAATACAAACAACATAAAAACAAGGACATAGCGTGGAAACACTCTTTAAAACCTCACTAAGCCTACCGCTCATGCAAAAAGGCAAGGTACGGGATATCTACGATATTGACAATGAACGCATGTTGATTGTCACCACCGACCGTCTTAGTGCTTTTGATGTTGTGTTTGACGAACCCATTAGTCAAAAAGGTATTGTGCTAACCAGCATTGCCAACTTTTGGTTTGATAAAACTGAACACATCATCCCCAATCACCTTACCCATGAAAATCTTGACAGTGTTTTGCCTGCCAATGAGGCAAAATTAGTCAAAGGCAGGGCTGTTATTGTCAAAAAGCTCAAGCCTTTAGCAATAGAGGCAATTGTGCGTGGCTATCTGATTGGGTCTGGTTGGAAAGACTACCAAAAAACGGGTGCGGTGTGCGGTATCGCTCTAGAGAAGAAATTACAACTGGCGGAGAAACTGCCCGAAGTGATTTATACACCCTCTACTAAAGCAGACATTGGTGGACATGACATGAATGTTGATTTTGCGCAAACCGTTGAAATTTTAGGTGAAAGACTAGCAACTCAAGTCAAAGAGGTGAGCTTAAAGATCTACCAATTTGCTGCTGAATACGCTTTAGAACGAGGCATTATTATTGCTGACACTAAGTTTGAATTTGGTCTTGATGAAGACAATCAACTCACACTAATGGATGAAGTCTTAACACCAGATTCTTCGCGCTTTTGGTCGAAAGAAGACTACCAAGTAGGTACCAGCCCAAAAAGTTTTGATAAGCAAATTGTGCGCGACTATTTAGAAACACTAGACTGGAACAAAGCCCCGCCCGCACCAACACTGCCCGAGCACATCGTTCAAAAAACGGCCGATAAATACTTGGAAGTACAAACCCTACTAACCCAAACTTAATCTCATGCAGCTAAGCGGACTCATTAGCAAAATGCATACCAGCCTGAGCATGGGTACAGCACAATACCAATTGCCAATTGGTGATAAGTTGCTCAATATGAATGACTTGATTGGTGAAACCATACAATTAGAGTTTAACGGCCAAATCAACTGTGCGAACTGTGGCAAGACCACCAACAAAAGTTATTCCCAAGGTTATTGCTACCCCTGTTGTCAAAAATTGGCCCGTTGTGATTTGTGCATCATGAAACCAGAAACCTGCCATCATCACCTAGGCACTTGTCGTGAGCCAAGTTGGGGGCTGGATAATTGCTTTACTACTCACGTAATTTATTTGGCTAATTCATCCGGCGTTAAGGTTGGTATTACGCGAAAGTCTAACATCCCAAATCGATGGATTGACCAAGGTGCCGTCAGTGCGTTACCCATACTAGAAGTAGACACTCGCCTTAAATCTGGGATGATAGAGGTTGCCCTAAAAGACTTTGTGAACGACAAAACCAATTGGCGAAAAATGCTTAAAAATGAAATAGAAGTGATTGACCTCAAACAGGTACGCGACGAGTTACTACCAAAAGTTCAATTATTAGCTAATGAATTGGGTGCAAAAACGCTCAATAACGAGACTTTAGAAATTAATTACCCTGTGGTAGAATACCCAAGCAAAATTAGCTCACTAAATTTTGATAAAACGCCACTTATTTCAGGGTTGTTAAAAGGCATTAAGGGGCAGTATTTAATTTTGGATGTGGGCGTACTCAATATTAGGAAATTTGGCTCTTACAACATAACATTAACTTATTAAGGAAAAAACACTATGGCGGAACTCATTATTGAAGAATTGGCATTAGGCGAAGGTACGGCGTGCAAGGCTAGCGATCATGTTTCTATGCACTACACCGGCTGGCTAACCAACGGCAAAAAATTTGACTCCAGTGTTGATCGCAATGCTCCGTTTGATTTTCAACTGGGCGTTGGTCAGGTTATTCCTGGCTGGGATCAGGGTGTTGATGGTATGCAAGTGGGTGGCAAACGTAAACTAACCATTCCATCAAAATTGGCTTACGGTGAAATGGGTGCGGGCAATGTTATCCCGCCAAGTGCAACCCTTGTTTTTGAAGTAGAATTACTAGCAATTAAATAAATGAACGAAGATTTTCCCCGAATTAAACGCTTACCCGCTTACGTTTTTGCCGTTACTAACGAGATAAAAGCAGAGGCGCGTGCGCGTGGCGAAGATATTATTGACTTTGGTATGGGCAATCCTGACCAGCCAACACCAGACCACATTGTCGAAAAATTGGTAGAGGCAGCACGCCGTAAAGACACACATCGCTACTCAACTTCTCGTGGCATTCCACGCCTTAGACGCGCAATTACCAGTTGGTATAAAAATCGTTTTGACGTTGATCTAGACCCAGAAACTGAAGCGATTGTTACCATTGGATCAAAAGAGGGGTTGGCTAACTTAGCACAAGCTGTTGTAGGCAATGGAGACACTGTATTAGTGCCCAACCCCGCCTACCCAATTCACCCATATGGGTTTGTTATTGCTGGCGCAGATATTCAACACGTGCCTTGTGGCCCTGATGATGATTTTTTTGCAGAGCTTGAACGCTCAATTAAAAACACCTTTCCTAAGCCTAAAATGTTGGTGCTTAATTACCCGTCTAACCCCACCACTGAATGTGTCGAATTAGAGTTTTTTGAACGCGTTATCAAAATCGCCAAAGAGCATGAGATTTGGGTAATTCAAGATCTAGCCTATGCTGATATTGTTTTTGATGGCTATGTAGCACCCAGTATTTTGCAAGTTGAGGGCGCAAAAGACATTGCGGTTGAATTCTTCTCTTTGTCAAAAAGTTACAATATGCCAGGTTGGCGTGTGGGCTTTATGGTTGGCAACCCACTGCTTGTTGCCGCTCTGGCAAAAATTAAATCCTATCTCGATTATGGTATGTTTACCCCAATCCAGGTAGCCGCCATTGAAGCGTTGGAAGGCGACCAAAGCTGTGTTAAAGAGATTTCAAACATGTATCAAGATCGTCGAGACGTCTTGTGTGAGGGGCTACAATCCATTGGTTGGGATGTTACCCCGCCCAAAGCCACCATGTTTGTTTGGGCTAAAATCCCTGAATTTTATCAAGAAATGGGGTCGTTAGAATTCACCAAGAAGCTACTCAAGATAGCAAAAGTAGGTGTTTCGCCTGGCGTTGGTTTTGGTGATTATGGTGATAATTACGTGCGTTTTGGCCTTATTGAAAACGAGCACCGTACTCGTCAAGCGGTGCGCGGTATTCGCGAAATGTTTAAACAAGATGGGTTACTTTGAAATTATCGGCCGAACAATTTAAACAATCAAAAAACAAGCGCTTAACGCTATTAGGCATGTCAGGCGTTGGTAAAACACACCTGTCAAAATTACTTAGCAATGAAGATAAGTGGTACCATTATTCAGGCGATTATCGTATCGGTGCCGAATACCTTAATCAGGCAATTCTTGATAACATTAAATACAACATCAGACAGGATGATTGGTTGGGTGGCTTATTAGACAACCAGTCTATTAGTATTGAAAATCACATCACCTCTGATAACTTGTCATCAGTTTCTGCTTTTTTGGGCAAAGTTGGCAACCCCGAGCAAGGTGGTTTGCCGATTGATGAGTTTACTCGCCGTCAAGCCCTGCACCGAGAGGCTGAAGTTAACACCATGCTGGATGTACCTCAGTTTATTAAAAAATCAGCTCAACAAGGATTTAACCACTTTATCAATGATGCTGGCGGTAGTTTATGCGAGCTCGATGATGACAACGTCTACCAAACCCTTGCTGAACACACGCTAATACTCTATATACGAGCCAGCAAGGTCAACAAATCAGCATTGATTGAGCGTGCACAAACACACCCTAAACCCTTGTATTACCAAGCGAATTTCTTAAAAGAACAGCTGGCTGTTTATCTAACTGAAAACAACCTAACTTACGTAGCACAAATTAACCCTGATGCTTTTGTTGGCTGGATTTTTCCACAACTGCTTGCGCACAGAGTGCCAAAATATGAAGCCATTGCACAAAAGTACGGCTATACCATTGATAGTGAAGACCTGTATCAATGCAAAAATGCAAACGAAGTGTATGAACTCATCAATGGAGCGTTAGATTAATGCCACTCATTGCTCATTCTGGCTTACCTTCATTCACACGCCTACAGCAAGAAGGGGAAACCATCTTGTCTAAAGATCGCGCCAACCACCAAACTATTCGCGAGCTGCATATTGGCCTGTTGAACATGATGCCAGACGCAGCACTTGAGGCCACCGAAAGGCAATTTTTCCGCCTCGTTGGGCACTCAAATCAGATTGCGCAATTCTACTTACACCCGTTTACGCTTTCCTCGATCAAACGTGGCGATAAAGCCCAAGCTCATGTTGATCAACATTATCAAAGTTTTGACGACATCAAAGCGCAAGGCTTAGACGCGCTTATTATTACAGGCGCTCACATTGAAGCCGCTGACTTACAAAAAGCGCCTTTTTATGAGCAACTCAAAGAGGTAATTGAGTGGTCATATGATAATATTACTTCGACTTTATGCTCTTGCTTAGCCACCCACGCGGTGCTAGAATTTCGTTATGGACAAAAAAGACAAGCCATTGGCGAAAAATGTTGGGGTGTGTTTCCACACCAAGTGCTTGATCGCCAACACCCGCTCATGAGCGGCGTCAACACTTGTTTTGATGTACCGCATTCCCGTTTTAATGAAATTTCCAAAGCACAATTTGAAAAAGCGGGCGTTAAGATATTGGTCGACAGCGAAGTTGGTGCACACTTGTGCGTCAGTGAAGACTTGCTTAGAATTGTATTTTTCCAAGGGCATCCAGAATACGACACCATTAGCATGCTAAAAGAATACAAACGTGAAGTAATTTCATTTTTAGATAAAGATAGAAAAGACTATCCGTCTTTTCCAAGCAATTATTTAAGTCCACAAAATAAAGCCATCTTAAACGAGTTTAAAACCAAATTACTCAGTGGTGAATTCAGTATAGGCGACTTCCCTGAAGCACTGATCAGCCAAACTTTAGGTAATACTTGGCATGACGCTACCAGCGGTATCATCAACAACTGGATCGGCTGTGTTTATCAAGTCACTCACGAAGACATTAATAAACCATTTATGGATGGCATTAACCCGAACGACCCGCTCAACTTAAAATAATGAGCTCAATTTCAAAACCACTATTACAGTGGTTTGATCAGCATGGGCGGCACTCCTTGCCCTGGCAAGCGAATTACAGCACTGGCGATTTACAGCAGTCCTCTGGAAGGAGTCCTCAGGGAGGACAGGGCAGTCCGGCTAATATTTACCATGTTTGGCTTAGTGAAATTATGTTGCAACAAACGCAAGTCAGCACAGTGATCGATTATTTTAATAATTTTATTCACCACTTTCCAAACTTGACGGCATTAGCTGATGCTAGTGAAGACAATGTTTTAGCGCAATGGGCTGGGCTGGGTTATTATGCTAGAGCGCGTAATCTACATAAAAGCGCAAAAATTATTATGCAGGATTATCAGGGGGTGTTTCCCGATAACATTGAACAAGTTGTGGCCTTGCCAGGCATTGGAGAATCAACGGCAGGTGCTATTTTATCCATTAGCCACAATCAAAATCATGCCATATTAGATGGCAACGTAAAGCGCGTATTGTCTCGATACCACCAAGTAAAAGGCCATTATGGTCAAGCTCAAACACTCAAACAGCTTTGGGTGCTAGCCAAACAACACACACCCAACACGCGTAATAATGATTACACTCAGGCCATTATGGATCTTGGTGCAACGCTGTGTACTCGCTCTAATCCAGACTGTGGCCGGTGCCCGGTTCAACAGGGGTGTCAGGCTTATCAACATAATACACAGGCTGAATACCCAAACCCTAAGCCAAAGAAAAATAAACCTAGCCGCTCAATTGCAATGCTAATTTATCAAAACAAACAGGGTCAGATCTATCTAGAAAAAAGGCCGTCCAAAGGTATTTGGGGTGGGCTATGGAGTTTTGTAGAATGTAAAGACAGTTCTCAAGATATTATGCGCACTATTCAACAGTTTGATGCAAGTGCTCACATCAATAAAATGCTTAAACCCATCAAGCATAGCTTTACTCACTACCATTTAATCATCAATCCTATTATTGTTGACTGCTTAGAACAAACCCACGGGTTTCAATCAATTAATCAACTAAAAGTCGGGGTGCCGACACCTGTGAATAAAATCTTGGCACAATTAGATTAAAATAGCCGTTATGCAACTTATTCGTGGCTTACACAATTTAAAAAACCATGCTGGTAGTGTTGTCACCATTGGCAACTTTGACGGCGTGCATGTCGGCCACGAGAAAATCATTCTAAGACTGGTCGAGTCAGCTAAAGCATTGGGGTTGCCTTCAGTGCTTATCTCCTTTTCACCAACCCCTCAATGCTTTTTTGGTCGGGAACAAGCCACGCTAAGCAACTTTAAAGAAAAACACCAACTGCTGTCTCGCCTTGGTGTGGACAAACATTTATTAATCTACTTTAATCAGGATTTTTCTGAACTTAAGGCCAAAGACTTTATTCAACAAGTTTTATTGGATAAGCTCAACATGAAGCACTGTTTAATTGGCGATGATTTTCGCTTTGGAAAAAAACGACAAGGCGATTTAGGCCTGTTGCAAAGCCTGTCAAAAACCAAAGGCTTTAGCGTAGAAAACACCCAGAGCGTACTGTGCAATGATTGCCGCGCAAGTAGCTCAGAAATTCGAACATTGCTTACCCGAGGCGATTTAGGCGCTGTCACGCAAATGCTGGGGCGCGAGTTTTCAATTTCAGGGAAAATTATTCATGGGCAACAAAAAGGGCGCACCATTGGTTTTCCTACCATCAACATCCCTATTAAACGAAAAATTAGCCCGGTTTTGGGTGTGTTTGCAACCACGGTTGAAATTCAAGGTTCAGTTTTTCAAGGGGTGTGTAATATTGGTAATCGCCCAACGATTAATGGCAAAGAAATATTATTAGAAGTATTTTTGTTTGATTTTGATCGTGAGGTTTATGGAATTGAGGCCAGGGTTGTGTTTAAACACAAAATCAGAGATGAAGAAAAATTTGATAGTTTTGAAGCGCTAAAACAACAAATCGAGCTTGACACCCAACAGGCAAAAGCCTTCTTTAAAGCCTAAGAAATAAACTTCCAGCCCATCATTTTTCCTGCCATAAACGGCACAACGGTCGTGTCGGCAAAAGGGTAGCTGTCAGGCACAACCCAATCTTGTTTTTTTAGGGTGATGGTTTCTGTATTGTACGATAGACCGTAAAAATCAGCACCAAATATTGATGCAAAGCTCTCAAGTTTATCTAATGCATTTTGAGATTCAAACACGCTCGCGTATAGTTCAATCGCACAATGCGCACTAAGAATGCCGGCACAACCACAGCTAGACTCTTTATCACCTTTTGCATGCGGTGCAGAGTCTGTGCCTAAAAAAAACTTAGCATTGCCGCTCGTGGCCGCAGATAACAGTGCTTTTTGGTGTGGGTTTTCTCGCTTTAAAATTGGCAGGCAAAAATAATGTGGTTTAATACCGCCCACCAACATATCGTTACGATTTGCCAACAAATGATGCGGGGTTATCGTGGCAGCAATGTTTTCACCTGCAGACAAAACAAAATCAACGGCATCTTTGGTGGTGATGTGCTCAAAAACTATCTTTAATTCAGGAAAATCTTGAACAACCTGGATCAATATCCGCTCAATAAAAACCGCTTCTCGGTCAAAGATATCAATAGCGGCATCGGTCACTTCGCCATGTACCAATAGCGGCATGCTTAATTGTTGCATCTTTTCCAATGCAGGATATATATTGGCAATGTCCGTTACCCCGCTGTCTGAATTAGTGGTGGCTCCAGCCGGATAAAGCTTGGCCGCCACTACTAAATCACCGTCAACAGCCGCCTGGATTTGTTCTGGTGTGGTGTTGTCTGTTAGATATAAAACCATCAGCGGTGTGAAATTGGTGTCTGCTGGTAGGGCGTTCATAATTTCTTGATGGTACTGCTGCGCTTGGCCAGCGTCACTAACGGGTGGTGTTAGGTTTGGCATAATGATGGCTCTGCCCATTTGCAAAGCCGTCATGCCAATCACTGATTTAAGCATCTCACCCGAACGCACATGCAAGTGCCAATCATCAGGGCGAATTATCTGTAGCGTATCATTGTGCTGCATAAATGGCTCCTAAAATTCTCGCGCCTTTAGCGCCCGTTACCAACGGCAAGCTTGAGGTTTTTCCCTTTAATGTTTGCTGTGCAAAGAACCCAAAAGCAGCAGCCTCAACATAATCAACCGGCATACCTAAGTCGTTTGTAGTGGACACCTTACTATGAGGATTTAAATAAGCCAAGCGCTCAGCTAAAAATAAATTATGCACGCCGCCGCCACAAAGATATACATCTGCGCCTTTGGCAATCTGTTGACTAATGCTCATGGCCGTTAATTCTACCAAAGTTCTTTGTACATCAGCAGCGCTTTCATCGCCAGTTAAGTAAGTTGTAAGCCAAGCCAAATTAAAATATTCTGGGCCCGTGCTTTTTGGTGCTGATTTTTTAAAATATTCATCCGCCAGCATGGTGTTCAGTAAACGCTCATCAACAAGGCCAGATCTTGCCCAAACACCGTCTCGATCATAATCCAGTTGTTTAGTTTTCTTAATCCAGTTGTCTAACAAAGTGTTGGCAGGGCCGGTGTCGAAACCAGTTACAACGCCTTTTAAAACTTGTGTTAAATTAGCAATGCCACCCAAATTAATGATCACACCGGCTTTGCCTTGCAATAAATGCTGATGATACATAGGTGTTAACGGCGCACCTTGGCCTGCAGCGGCAATATCACTCATACGAAAATCACTAACCACAGCAATACCGGAACGCTCTGCAATAATAGCACCATGGCCAATTTGCATAGAGTATTTACCGCCTTGATGAAAGATGGTTTGGCCATGTGAGCCAATCGCCCTAATGTCTGTTGCCAGAATATTGGCGCTTTCGAGCAAAACAGCAACTGCATCGGCAAAAAAGTGAGCGACTTGTGTGTCGATGTCTGCCAAATCTTTTAAATGAATTTTTCCGCTCTGCGTTAGGGATTGCAGTTGTTGTTTTAATGATTTTGAATAAGGCAAGTAAGCTTGCGCCAACAGTTGCGTTGCTTTTGTATCAATAACGACCGCATCAACACCATCTAAGCTGGTGCCAGACATAAGGCCGATATAAAGATTAGCCATGGCAGTTTTTGTACTTTTTGCCTGAACCACAAGGACAGGGCTCGTTGCGCCCTACTTTTTCAACTTTTGTTTGCTCATCTTGTGTGGCCGCCTCAACTTCGTGATCGTCTACACCCGTTGTGCCAAGCGCTTCATGTTGTGCTTGCGCATCCTCATTGTTTTGCTGCTCAACATCGTCAGCCTTAGTGTTTTCGTTAATGGTAACGCTGGACAATGATTTTACAATTTCAATATTGATGACATCTAATAAAGACTCAAACATAGTAAAAGACTCACGCTTGAACTCTTGTGTTGGATTTTTTTGTGCATAACCACGCAAGTTCACACTTTGACGCAAGTAATCCATTGCCGCTAAATGATCCTTCCAATAATGATCCAATGTTTGCAACATGACTGCTTTTTCAAATCCGCGCATTGATTCAGCGCCAGTAATCCCTTCTTTGTAATCACATATCGCACCAAGCCCTTGGACGATTCTACTCTCAAGCTCATCAACATCAACGCCTTCATCTAGCCACTGTTGCAAAGGAAAGTCTGCTGAGTAGTCTGCTTTTAAAGCATTGTGCAAACCTTCAACATCCCAATCTTCCTCGGCCTGCTCTGCTGAAATATAGCCCATAAATAAATCGCCAATCACGCCCTCACGAATTTGAATAAAGCGGTCTTGCACATCATTGACACTCATAAGCTCATCACGCAATTGGTAAATTACCCGACGCTGATCATTGGCGACATCGTCATATTCTAATAGGTGTTTACGCGCATCGTAGTTCATGCCCTCAACTTTTTTCTGTGCATTTTCAATCGCACGATTCACCATTTTATGCTCGATTGCTTCACCTTTTTCCATGCCCAATCGTTGCATCATTGCTGCCATTTTTTCACTGGCAAAAATACGCATTAAGTTATCTTCAAGCGAAAGATAAAAACGCGTAGAACCAACATCGCCTTGACGTCCTGAACGGCCACGCAATTGATTGTCTACACGACGAGACTCATTGCGCTCGGTGCCGACAATATGTAAGCCGCCTGCTTGAATAACTGCCTCATGCTGCTCCGCCCAATCTGCTTTTTGTTTATCGTTAGCGTCTTCAACTAATTTACCCCCCAACACAATGTCTGTGCCTCGACCCGCCATGTTGGTAGCAATGGTAACTGCACCAATGCTACCTGCGTTGGCAATAATTTGCGCCTCACGCTCATGCTGTTTAGCATTTAACACCTCGTGCTTAATTTTTCTCTGCTCTAAAAGGGCAGAAATAGATTCAGAATTTTCAATACTGCTGGTGCCCACCAAGACGGGCTGCCCACTCTTTTGACAACTTTCTACATCCAACGCAATTGCTTCAAGCTTTTCTTCTAATGTTAAGTAAATCTGATCCGACATGTCATTACGAGTCGAAGGCTGGTTAGGTGGAACAACCACGGTTTCAAGCGCATAAATATCTTGAAATTCTACCGCTTCAGTGTCGGCCGTACCGGTCATGCCGGAAAGCTTGTTATAAAGTCTAAAATAATTTTGGAAAGTAATCGAAGCCAGCGTCTGGTTTTCTTTCTTAATACTCACACCTTCTTTGGCTTCAATGGCTTGGTGCAGGCCTTCTGACCAACGACGTCCTGGCATGGTTCTGCCAGTAAACTCATCAACAATAACAACTTCATCCTCTTGGACAATATAGTCTACGTCTTTTTGGAATAAAACGTGAGCACGTAATGCTGAGCTAATGTGTTGCATCAATAAAATATTGCTGGCATCGTACAGGCTTGCACCTTCGGGCAAAGCACCCGCATTAATCAACATTTCTTCTGCTTTGGCATGGCCATCGTCAGTTAAAAAGACTTGCTTGTGTTTTTCATCAACCGTGTAATCGCCCGCTTCTTTAATCACAATCTCTTTGCCTTCACCGCTTTCCGTCTGTTTGTTGAAGCTAGGAATCATTTTATTAATTGCTTGATAAACAGCCGAATAGTCGTCGGCAGGGCCAGAAATAATAAGTGGAGTTCTGGCTTCGTCAATTAGAATAGAATCGACTTCATCAATAATTGCAAAATTAAGGTCTCGCTGTACTTTTTGCTCAGTGGTAAAGGCCATGTTGTCTCTTAAATAATCAAAGCCCAATTCGTTATTGGTTGCATAAACAATATCGCATGCGTAAGCCACTTTCTTATCTTCTGGCGGCATGCTAGAAGTAACAATGCCCACACTCAAATCTAAAAAGTTAAATACTTTGCCCATCCACTCAGCGTCACGAGCGGCTAAATAATCATTTACTGTGACTACATGAACGCCTACACCACCTAGTGCATTCAAATAAGCGGGCAAAGTGGCCACTAAAGTTTTACCTTCACCCGTGCCCATTTCTGCAATATTGCCTTCATTGAGCACCATGCCGCCAATCATTTGTACATCATGATGTCTAAGTCCAAGCACACGAACACTGGCCTCTCGAATAACCGCAAAAGCAGCCGGAAGCAGTGAATCTAAAGTAACCTGTTGCTCTAACTGTTGCTTAAAAAATTGAGTTTTGGCGCTAAGCTCTTTATCACTTAGCGCTTGCAGTTCAGTCTCTAGTGCGTTGATCTGGTCAACTGCTTTAGAGAGTTTTTTTATTAAGCGGTCATTGCGAGAGCCTACAATCTTGGCAACAACTTTATTTATAATGTTCATTGGTATGAATAAAACGTAATTTTAAAAATGGCTCTATTTTCGCACAGATGTTATGATACAGATAGCCCTTTACAAGGTTCATTTTATGAATTTAAAGTTAATATTTAAACGATAGCCCATGTCTTCGGAAAAAAATAACATGACCAATCTGTCAAACTTTACACCCAAAGGGGAGCTGGGCATTTTGTTTGCCCAGGCCAGAATGTTTAATCAATTGAACGACCAACTATCAACGTTACTACCTAAGGCCTTTAAAACATTATCATTGTGCGCTCTAAAAGACAACACAGCTACATTTGTTACGCATAATCAGGCGGTGGCTTTTCGAGCCCAAAAGCAACAAGAAGCCTTGTTAGGCATTCTCAAAAATTTAGATGACTTATCAGATATCCAAAAAATCATCATCAAAGTTGATTTAACAGAATATTAGAAGAATTAACTATTATATAAAGCTGATATACATTATAATTATTGGGTTTTTATTTGAACATAAACATATTTACACAAACACACAAAAAGGACAGTGACCTTATGTCAGAACAAGAAATAGACCTCAAGAAAAGACGTTTCCTAACTAACGCAACAAGCGTGGTTGGTGCCGTCGGCGTTGGCTTTGTAGCGTGGCCGTTTTTATCATCATGGATGCCTTCAGCACGAGCAAAAGCAGCTGGTGCACCCGTTGATGTCGATATTAGCAAATTAGAATCAGGGCAACTGGTTCGCGTGCTTTGGCGCAAAAAACCGGTTTGGATTTTCAAACGTGACGCTTCTACTGTTGCTAACTTAAAGACGTTAGACGCCGAGTTAACAGATCCTAACAACGAAGAAGACCAACAACCTATTTATGCTAAAAATACGTACCGCTCAATTAAAGCAGAGGTTGCAGTTATTGTTGGTGTTTGTACACACCTAGGCTGTTCACCAACCTACCGACCAGAATTAGGCGCGGCAGATTTAGGTGGCGATGCATGGAAGGGTGGTTTCTACTGCCCATGTCATGGCTCGAAGTTTGACCTGGCTGGCCGTGTTTATGCAGGCGCTCCAGCACCAACTAACTTAATCATACCACCATATCATTTTGTGTCTGATTCGTTGATTCGAATTGGTGTTGGCCCAAAAGCATCTTAGGAGAAAACCATGGATAACAATAAAAGCTGGATCGATCAAAGATTTCCACTAACCAAGGTTTGGAATGAGCACTTAGCCGAGTACTACACACCTAGAAACTTTAACTTTTGGTACTTCTTTGGCTCATTAGCAATGCTAGTACTGGTCATGCAAATCGTTACGGGTATTTTCTTAACCATGCACTTTAAGCCAGACTCAGCCAATGCGTTTGCTTCGGTTGAATACATCATGCGTGATGTAGACTGGGGCTGGCTGATTCGTTACTTGCATTCCACAGGTGCGTCAGCATTCTTCATTGTGATTTACTTGCATATGTATCGTGGCTTGTTATACGGCTCTTATAAGGCGCCGCGTGAACTTATCTGGATTCTAGGTATGGTGCTTTACATCGCACTAATGGCAGAGGCCTTCATGGGTTATGTATTGCCATGGGGTCAAATGTCTTACTGGGGTGCGCAAGTAATTATCTCTTTATTTGGCTCAGTGCCGTTTATTGGCCCTGAACTATTAACATGGATCCTGGGTGATTACGCTGTAGGCGATCCCGCACTGAACCGCTTCTTCTCATTGCACGTAATTGCGCTGCCATTAATCTTAGTGGTATTAGTGTTCTTGCATATTGTTGCCCTACACACCGTAGGCTCAAATAACCCAGATGGTGTTGAGATTAAGAAAAATAAAGACAAAGATGGCATTCCTAAAGACGGTATTCCGTTCCATCCATACTACAGCGTGAAAGACATTGTTGGTGTGGTGGTGTTCTTAATGCTTTTCTCGGCAGCAGTTTTCTTTGCGCCAGCAATGAATGGTTACTTCTTAGAGCATGCAAACTTTATTGAGGCTAACCCGCTTAAAACCCCTGACCATATTGCACCGCTTTGGTACTTAACGCCGTTCTACTCAGTGTTAAGAGCGATTCCACCAATGTTTGGATCGCAGTTCCCAGGTGTGGTTGGCATGTTCGCAGCCTTGTTAATTTTATTAGCACTGCCGTGGTTAGATCGCTCAAAAGTGAAGTCAATCCGCTACCGTTCGTGGCCTTATAAAGTAGCCTTAGGCATCTTTGTAGTAAGCTTTATTGTGCTTGGCTGGTTAGGTATGCAGCCAGTAACAGAGCTTAACGCGCTATTGGCTAGAATCTTTACAGCAGCTTACTTTGGCTTCTTTATCTTGATGCCATGGTTTACCTCAATTGGCAAGACCAAAGAAGTGCCTGCACGAGTAACGGAGAAATAAAATGAAAAAATTATTAAACACAACAATATCTGTTTTAGCAGGTTTAACAATTTCATTTAATGCGCTGGCTGTTGTTGGTACAACACTTGACTCTGCGAATACAGACATTAACGACCAAAAATCACTTCAAAACGGCGCCAAGATGTTTATGAACTATTGTTCTGGTTGTCACTCAATCGCATTCATGCGTTACAATCGCATCGGTAAAGACCTCAACATCTCTGATGCTGATGTTGAAAAAAACCTAATGTTTAGTGGTGACAAAATTGGTGAAACAATCACGTCTTCAATGTCTAAAGTAGGCGCGGAAAAATGGTTCGGCACCACGCCACCAGACCTATCGTTGGTCTCTCGCTCTAAGGGTGTAGACTGGATTTACACTTACTTGCGCAGTTTTTACAAAGATGAATCTCGCCCGTTTGGTGTTAACAACAAAATCTTAGTTAATGCCTCTATGCCAGATGTTTTGTGGGAGCTTAAGCAAAACAAATCAGCGGAAGATTTTGATCAAGACGTTAGAGATATTACCAACTTCTTAGATTATGTTGGTGAACCTGCTAAGCTAGTGCGCGTTGACCTCGGTTATAAAGTACTGGCTTTCTTATTTGTTTTATTCATCCTTTCTTATTTATTGAAAAAAGAATACTGGAAAGATGTGAAATATGGCAAATGGCGTGCTAAAGACTAATTAATCATTAATTTCTGATACAATTAGTTAACACATTTAACAGCGCCTCTTTTAAAGGGGTGCTGTTTTTTATTTTTTAAGGATAATGACTATGCTAACCAAACCCAATCCAGCCTCAACCACACTTTACGCCTCTGCCGAGGAAATGGAATCACATGCAGTGCGTTTCATCATGGCAGAAAAAAACATTGAAAGAGAGGTGCTGAATTTAAAAATTGATCAAATGCCTGAAGAAATTTTGGAGCTCAATCCTTGTCAAACTTTGCCGACTTTATTTGATCGTGGTATGGTGTTGTATGACTTGTCTGTCATTACTGAATACTTAGATGAGCGCTTTCCGTTTCCGCCTTTGTTGCCCGTTGACCCTATCGAAAAAGCAGAAAAGCGCCTGTTAATCTTTAGATTTACCCGCTCTACTGGCTGTTGGTATGAACTGGTTAACACCATCCAAACCGGCAGTAAAAAAGAAGCCAACGAAGCGCGTAAGATTCTGTCAAGCAGTTTGATCGAACTTATTCCTTTGTTTGCTTACCAGCCTTATTTTAAGAGTGATAACATGACCATTGTTGACGCTTGTTTGGCGCCACTATTATGGCGACTTAAAAAACTCGATATTGACTTAGGTGCCAAAGCGAAACCAATCCACGACTACGCTAAACGACTGTTTAGCAAAGCCAGCTTTAAAGAAAGCCTGACTGACTGCGAGAAAGAATACAACGCCTAAACCCTATGGCAACAGTCTCGGTAGCGCCTTATTTGATTCGAGCCTATCATCAATGGATGGAGGATTCTGGGCTAACGCCACACATCCTGGTTGACTGTTCAAAGACGGGGGTTGCTGTTCCTAACCCTTATATTCAGCAAGGAAAGATTGTGCTTAACATTGCCAGTGAAGCAACCAGTGCCTTGGTAATCAGCAACGAAACTGTCTCATTTAAAGCGCGCTTTGATGGAAAAACTCAAACGATTACTGTGCCTACTAGTGCCATATTAACCATCTATGCAGGTGAAAATGGCGAAGGCATGTTCTTTGAAGTAGAAACCCAAAGCGCAGATCAAAACAACGAACAAAAACCCAACCTAACTTTGCTCGACTAGCGCAAGTGCTATTTTAGCAAATTCGTCTTGATTGTCTTTATGAAAGACCACCACCTTAGTGCTTGTATAAGCTTGAATTGCTTGTGCGTTATCTAGGTTGTTCACGCTCATTTGATTTAAAACCAGCATTATTACATTAAGATTGTGCGCCTTGGCTGCGCGTAAGCTTAACAGTGCCTGATTAATTGCACCTAATTCATCTTTAACCACAATCACCACAGGCAACCCAAGCGCACCTGCCAAATCGACATTAAGTAGGTGCGCTGCAATTGGGGAATACAGCCCGCCCGCGCCCTCGACAACAACCGAATCGGCTGTATTGGCTGGACGCGATGCAACAACCAAATCGTCTAGTGTGACTTCAACACCCTGGTCTGTACTTGCTTTTTCACCACTCACACAGGCCTCGAACCGATAAGTACAAACAACCTCAATGGGCTCAGGATTGGTACAAGCATTATTCAACAAAACCGCATCTTTTGGCATTAAGCCTTGCGGGGTTTTTATACAATCACTTTCGATGGGCTTTCTCGCCACAATACGATAGTTAGAATTCAATGCCAGAATAAGGTGGCTGGCAATAAATGTTTTACCAACATCGGTCCCACTACCGCTAATAAACAATCCTTTCATGGTTAATAATTTTAACAGCAAAAATGTATAATACTACCCATGCATAACAACTTGAAAACCAAATTCTGTGGAATGTCACTAGACTCGCCGATTGTTTTACTCTCGGGCTGTGTTGGGTTTGGTGAAGAATATACGCGCATTCAGGGGTTTTCTAACGCTGATGTTGGTGCCATTTGCCTCAAAGGAACCACCTTAGAGCCCCGTCTTGGCAATATTCCACACAGAGTTACAGAAGCCCCTAGTGGCATGATTAACGCCATTGGTTTGCAAAATCCTGGCACTGATGTGGTTATCAATGACATTATGCCAAATCTAGACAAAACTGAAACTCGGTTTATTATTAATATTTCTGGCTCTTCGGTTGAAGAATACGGGGAAATCGCCAAACGTTTTAATGACACTGATATTGACGCTATTGAGATCAACATCTCTTGTCCTAACGTTAAAGAGGGTGGTGTTGCTTTTGGCAATGATCCTGACATGTCTTACCGTGTGGTTGAAATCTGCCGTAAAAACACCACCAAGGCGCTAATTACCAAACTCTCACCCAATCAAACTGACATTGCCCATAGTGCTCAACGCTGTATTGATGCAGGCACCGATGGTCTGGCCGTTATCAATACGCTAATGGGTATGGCCATTGATACCCAGTCTCGCACACCCATTATTGGCAACAACCAAGGCGGCTTGTCAGGCCCGGCTATTAAACCGATTGCACTGTTAAAAGTACACCAAGTCTATCAGGTGAGTAAACACCATAATGTACCCATTATTGGTCAAGGGGGCATCACCACGGTTAATGATGCGCTAGAATTTATCATTGCTGGTAGTGCAACGGTTGGTATTGGCACTGCATTGTTTTACGACCCGCTGGTGTGCAATAAAATTAATGATGGCATTAGTCAATACCTAATTGACAACAAACTAAACAGCATTGACGATCTGGTTGGCACCTTAACGCTTAATTCAGCAATATCACAGTGTGACATCGATACAGATAAATAAATAAAACCCTTATGAATTCAGAATACAATGCTCAAGCCATTGAGCAGCAAGCACAACAATATTGGCTAGACAATCAATCTTTTGAAGTTGTTGAAGACAATGACAAAGAAAAATTTTATTGCCTATCGATGTTTCCCTACCCTTCGGGACGCCTACATATGGGCCATGTGCGCAACTACAGTATTGGCGATGTTATTTCTCGTTATCAAAAAATGCAGGGAAAAAACGTCATGCAACCGATTGGCTGGGATGCGTTTGGCCTACCGGCAGAAAACGCCGCCTTAAAAAACAAAGTCGCCCCCGCTAAATGGACCTATGAAAACATCAACTACATGAAAAACCAGTTGATTGAGTTAGGCTTTGGTTATGATTGGTCGCGTGAAATTGCTACCTGTCATCCAAAATACTATCGCTGGGAGCAGTGGCTTTTCGTTAAATTATTTAAAAAAGGCTTGGTTTATAAGAAAAATGCCATTGTTAATTGGGATCCGGTTGATCAAACCGTGCTGGCCAACGAGCAAGTCATTGACGGGCGTGGTTGGCGCTCAGATGCACTGATCGAGAAAAAAGAAATCTCGCAATGGTTTATGCGTATTACGGATTATGCAGACGAGCTACTCAGCTCGCTAGATGAGCTTGATGGTTGGCCAGAAGCGGTAAAAACCATGCAAAAAAACTGGATTGGAAAATCCGTTGGCCTGGAAATTGACTTCACTCGAGACGATAATGACGCACTCAGAGTCTACACCACACGCCCAGACACACTCATGGGTGTTACTTATTTAGCCGTTGCTGCCGAACACTCTTTAGCGCTCGAAGCAGGAAAAAATAATACCAATGTGCAGGCCTTTATTGAAGAATGTAAAACCATGGAAACCACAGAGGCCGCCATGGAGACCATGGAAAAGAAAGGTGTTGATTCTGGCTTAAAGTGCACCCACCCAATCACCGGCGAAGCCATACCAATCTGGATCGCCAACTTTGTACTCATGGGCTATGGTACGGGTGCAGTCATGAGTGTGCCTGCACATGATGAACGTGACTACGATTTTGCTAAGAAATATGGCATTGAAATCAAACAGGTTATTAATGAAAAAGAGAGTGTCGATAAAAGTGCAACTACCACCAAAGGTATTCTGTTTAACTCAGGTGAGTTTGATGGAATGGATTTCAATAAAGCGTTTGAAGCGATTGCAGGCACATTAACCAACAATAACTTGGGCGAGAAAAAGACTAACTTCCGTTTGCGTGACTGGGGTGTTTCACGTCAACGTTACTGGGGCTGCCCAATTCCAATTGTCAATTGTCCAAACTGTGGCTCGGTTGCCGTACCAGAAGCTGACTTACCTATTAAGCTACCTGAGGATGTTGAGTTTGACGAGGCTGGCGGATCACCCATTAAAAAAATGCCAGAATTTTACGAAACTAGCTGCCCAAGCTGTGGCGGCAAGGCTGAACGTGAAACTGATACGTTTGATACTTTTTTTGAATCTTCTTGGTACTTTGCCCGTTACGCCAGCAAAGACAACGAAACAGCCATGCTTGATGATCGCGCTGATTATTGGCTAGCGAACGGCGGTGTTGATCAATATATTGGTGGTATCGAACACGCAATTCTACACTTACTGTATGCACGATTCTTTAACAAACTATTGCGCGATGAAGGTTTAATAAAATATAACGAGCCTTTTAAAAACTTACTCACACAAGGCATGGTGCTTAAAGATGGCGCCAAAATGAGCAAGTCAAAAGGTAATACAGTTGACCCTCAGGAGATGATTGCCAAATATGGTGCCGATACAGTTCGTCTGTTTATTTTGTTTGCCGCACCACCAACACAAGATCTGGAATGGAGCGATTCAGGCCTAGAAGGCTCTTATCGCTTTGTTAATAAAATATATCGCTTAGTCTCAAATTTTATTTCAGAGGCTCAATCGCATGCTATTGCTAACTTAAACATTGACACACTTAACAAAGCGCAAAAAGACATACGCCAAAAAACCCATCAAACCTTAAGTAAGATCACAGACGATATGTCACGCAGGCATTCCTTTAACACGGCAATTGCCGCCCTAATGGAGCTTAGCAATGCCTTAGCTAAATTTACAGCTACTGACGAGCAATCGATGGCTGTACGTAAGGAGTCTATTGACATAATCCTTAAATCACTCAGCCCAATCACACCGCATATTTGCCATTACTTATGGCGTGCGCTAGGCAACGAGACGGCCATTATTAACGAAACCTGGCCAAGTGTTGATGAAACAGCACTAGTACAAGATGAGGTGCAAATTATTGTCCAGGTAAACGGTAAATTGCGTGCAAAGCTTATGCTAAGTATAGGCATGGATAAAGCCCAAGTCGAGTCTCAGGCGTTGACCGATGAAAACGTTGTTAAGTTTACTGAAGGAAAATCGGTAGTTAAAGTAATTGTGGTGCCAAACAAACTGGTCAATATCGTCGTCAAATAGGCCGCTCTATTTGCTTTGGCGGACAAGGATGGTCTGCATATGAGCAAAAAACACAACAATCACCGGGTTTAGGTTTTAAAGTTTTGTCACATGCCATGCAACGATAAAAATACAAACAATGATCGCTTGGCATCGTCTCTTGGTGCTTATGTCCGCAATAGGGACAACTAATGGTTGCACGTATTGTTACTTTCATAACAATAGTATACAACGATTAATTCATTCAAACCAATACGGTTAACGTCAAACCAATAACTGCGCAAGCAGCAATCACACTCATAATACCGATTTTAAATCGAAACAAAGCAACGAAAGCTGCAACACCAATCAAAGTGGCCACCCAATCTAAATCAGCTCCATTTGGCCACAAAACATTTTGAGCAAAAAATACCGCTAGATTGATAATCACACCCACCACCGCAGCAGTCACTGCCGAAAGTGGTGCGCTAAACTTAAGGTCTCCTCTGGTTGCCTCCACCCCTGGCCCACCTAAAAAGATAAACAAAAATGACGGCAAGAAAGTAAATAACGTGGCAACTGACGCACCGGCAAAACCGGCTAATAACAAAGCATCGGGACCAAAAATTTCCTTAGTCCATGCACCGACAAAACCCACAAAGGCCACCACCATGATTAGCGGTCCTGGCGTGGTTTCACCCAGCGCCAAACCATCCATCATCTGCGTACTCGTTAACCAGGCATATTGATCAACACCACCTTGATAAATATAAGGCAGTACTGCATAAGCACCACCAAAAGTAACCATGGCCGCCTTAGTAAAAAACTCGCCCATATCGTGTAACACTGGATCACTCAGCAAGCTCATTACCGCTAAGCCAATACCTACACCAACCACTGCAAAACTAATCAGACGAGACCATTTAAATTTAGCGTGATCAGGCACGGGCGTGTTGTCATCAATTAATGCAGGACCATAACCCGTTTCACCATCGCCATGATGCGCACCCATTTTAAAGGTGTCTGGTGAAAATTTTGCCCCTAAAAAGCCAACCAGTGCTGCACTCAAAACAATATAAGGAAAGGGAATTTTAAGTGCAAAAATCGCAATAAATGCCATCACCGCTATTGCCCGCAATATATTATTCGACAAAGCTTTAGAGCCAATACGATAAGCGGCAAACAAAACAATGGCAGTCACTGCTGGTTTGATGCCATACAAAATGCCTGATACCGCACTCACATCACCATAGGTTAAGTAAACCCAGGTCAACGCGCTCAAAATAAACAGAGAAGGTAGGACAAACAATACACCGGCAACAATGCCACCTCTAACACCAAACATTAGCCAACCAATATAAGTCGCTAATTGTTGTGCTTCAGGGCCTGGCAACACCATGGTGTAATTCAATGCATGCAAAAAACGATGCTCAGAAATCCAACGACGCTTTTCTACTAACTCTTGGTGCATCATCGATATTTGCCCAGCAGGACCACCAAAACTAATAAAACCCAGCTTTAGCCAGTAAACAAAAAATTCTAAAAAACTAGGGGCTTTAGGTGTTTTTGGTTGTTCTTGCATGGTTTTTCCTCAATAAAAAACCTTGTTAACCCCTGCAAAAATCTTGCAGAAATTAACAAGGCTTAAAAAATATGATTTACTTATTGACCATTAACTCGTCAATAATTGGCGTCAACATAATATCCATCACATCCACCATAAAGCTACCCTTGTAAACTAACGTAGTGTCATTTTGTAAAAATGCCATTGCTTGTGCAGGCAGCTTGTCTGCAACCGCTTGAAGATCAACGCCAGCAATACGCACACTGGTAACCACTAAAGAATCCTCCGGCGCAGGTACTGCTTGACCGCTAAACGGGTTAGAAGTATCCACCAAAGGAATACGATGGAAATTAATGTGTGTGTTCTCAAATTGTGGCGTGATAAATTCAACATAATCTTGCATACGATCTAAGATAATTTCAGTCACTTGCTCTGGCGTATAAGGACGCTCAGAAGTGTCTCTGTGGATTTTTTGAATCCATTCAATATTAACCGCTGGCACCACGCCGACTAACAAATCAACTTGACCTGCAACATCAGCGTTATCAGTTTTTACACCGCCATGAAGCCCTTCATAAAACATGATATCGGTGTCAACCTCAATATCTTCCCAAGGGGTGAATTGGCCAGGATTAAGGTCAGTACCTAAGCGTGCATTGTGCTCAACTGCCTCTTCGTCCGAGTGAATGTAATAACGCTTTTGACCTGTGCCATCTTCACCATACTGCTTAAACAACGCCTCTAATTTATCAAAATGGTTGGCGTTTTCTGCAAAATGCGTTAGCACTTTACCCGCTTTGCGGGATTTTTCAACTTCAACCTTCATGTCGGCACGTTCATACTTGTGAAAGCTATCGCCCTCTACAACACAAACGTTAAGATTTTTCTGGTCGAAAATTTTCTCAAATGCTTTTTTTACGAAAGTTGTGCCTGCACCTGATGAGCCGGTAACTGAAACGACAGGGTGTTTTGTTGACATAATGTAACTCCTTGTTAAATAATAATAGGTTAAAAATCTAGGTTATCGACCGAGAGCGCATTTTTTTCAATAAAGTTTCTTCTTGGCTCTACTTCATCACCCATTAAAGTTGAGAATACTTCGTCTGCAACAATGGCATCTTCAATCTTTACTTTAAGTAAAATCCGGTTTTCTGCATCCATGGTGGTTTCCCAGAGTTGTTCCGGGTTCATCTCACCTAAGCCTTTATAGCGCTGGAAGCTCTGACCTTTTTTAGCATCATCCATCAAAAATTTAACCACCTGGGCAAAGTTTTTTGCTTTAATTTCTTTGCCTTTTTTCTCAACAAAAGACTCTTCACTAAAGACGCTCTCAATGGCTTCTGAGAATTTTTTAATGGTTTTATAATCATCAGAATTAAAAAAAGCTTCGCCTAAAAAATCAGTATCGGTATCAACACCATATACTGATAGGGTGTGTTCAATCTGTTGGGTTTTATTATTAAAAATAATGACGTGCTTTTGTGCTGGTGTTAGATCTTGTGCTAAAAGTTGCTGTATTTGTGCACACCAGGCTTTGGTTTTTTTAGTGTCTTCTAAGTCAATCAGTGGTGCTGATCTAGCAACAGCTTGCATCAATGCCAAATTAAACTTTTTAGATAAACGCTCAACGATTGAGTTAATTTTATAATAATCTTTAACCGCAGTTTCTAGAGCCACACCCGAAATAGCAGGTGCTGAAGCATTTGCATACAAGTGTGCATCATTTACCGCTTCTTGCATTAAGTAGTCGTCTAATTCTTGATCGTCCTTCAAATAACGTTCTTGTTTGCCTTTTTTAATTTTGTATAGTGGTGGTTGTGCAATATATAAATAACCATTTTCTATTAATTCTGGCAAATAACGATAGAAGAAAGTAAGTAACAAGGTGCGAATATGTGCACCATCCACATCAGCATCCGTCATGATCACAATTTTGTGATAACGTAGTTTTTCGATATCGTACTCTTCTTTGCCAATACCACAACCAAGTGCGGTAATCAAAGTACCCACCTCAACAGAAGAGAGCATTTTTTCAAACCTGGCTTTCTCAACATTCAAGATTTTACCTTTAAGCGGCAAAATCGCTTGAGTACGTCGATCACGACCTTGTTTGGCAGAACCACCCGCAGAGTCACCCTCCACTAGGAAGATTTCTGATTCAGCCGGGTCTTTGGTTTGACAATCGCTCAATTTTCCCGGTAGGCCGGCGATATCAAGTGCACCTTTACGACGGGTCATCTCTCTGGCTTTTCGCGCCGCATCGCGAGCACGAGAAGCGTCTAAAATCTTACCAACAATGATTTTTGCTTCATTTGGATTTTCTAATAAATACTCACCGAGTTTTTCATTCAGTGCAGATTCTACTGGTGCACGAACCTCACTAGAAACCAGTTTGTCTTTAGTTTGTGATGAGAATTTAGGATCAGGAACCTTAACCGAAATAATGGCGGTCAATCCTTCACGAGTGTCTTCTCCTGTAATGGCGGCCTTCTCTTTTTTAGCCATGCCTGAATTATCAATATAATTATTAAGTGTTCGAGTTAGCGCACCTCTAAAACCCGCCATGTGTGCGCCGCCATCTCGTTGCGGAATATTATTAGTGAAACAATAAATGCTTTCTTGGTAGGAGTCACTCCACTGTAAGGCAACGTCAATTACAATATCATCACGTTCAGCTGAAATTGAAATAATGTCATTATGAATTGGGTTTTTAGATTTGTTTAAATGTTCAACAAACGCTTTAATGCCGCCTTCGTAATTGAAAATATCTTTACGTTGTGTTGATAACTCTTCAATCTCAATATGAACACCTGAGTTTAAAAAGGATAATTCACGTACACGATTAGCCAATATGTCGTATTTGAATTCAGTAATGGCAAAAACATCAGCACTTGGCTTGAAGTGGATTTTAGTACCGGTTCTATCAGTCTTTCCAGTTGCCTTCATCGGCTCAACAGGTACGCCCATCTTATAACTTTGTTCATGGATTTCACCATGACGATATACCGTTAGATGTACGGTTTCAGACAATGCGTTTACCACAGATACACCCACACCATGCAAACCACCTGATACCTTGTATGAGTTATCATCAAACTTACCACCTGCATGAAGAATGGTCATAATCACTTCAGCAGCAGAAATACCTTCTTCTGGGTGAATGTCAACAGGAATGCCTCGACCATCATCGGTAACCGATATAGAATCATCTTCATGGATAGTGATTTTGATTTTAGAACAATGACCCGCTAATGCTTCGTCAATTGCGTTATCAACCACCTCAAATACCATGTGGTGTAAACCTGTACCATCATCGGTGTCACCAATGTACATTCCAGGGCGTTTTCTAACCGCATCTAAGCCTTTTAAAACTTTAATATTAGAGGCTTGATATTCTTGGGTTTGGTCTTCAGACATAGGCGCTTGAAAAAATAAATTTATTATACCACGACCCTCACAATTATCGGCTTTTCATCTGTGTTTTTTTTAATTTTTAATTCACTTGGATTCTATTGTTTTTAAAGGGATACAAAAGAATTGTTAGGATTTATTAAACCCTCTAATCTTTGACTTTAATCACACCATTATCAATCTGAAAAATACGGGGATTAATACTTTTGATAACGTCCAAATTATGACCAATATCCGTCATAAATGTTTGTACTTTTAGCGCTTTAAGATATTGCAAAATAACATTGATTTTTTTATTGTCTAACTCTGAAGAAAGATCATCAATCAACACCACAGGTTTTGTCTTTAAATTAACCAACAATAAAACCTGTGTTAACCAAAAAATAATAGACAGAGTTTTCTGTTCACCTCTTGATAAAAAACACTCGTTTTTGTTATTTAATGAAAAACGAATACTGGCTTTGTGTGATCCGTAATTAAGGTGTTTAACTTTTAACAAATGATGGGTGTTATTGCTTAAGTAGTTATAAATGCTTTGTTGGTTGGTTTCATCAACTTCTTTTGGCCAGCCAGAAGAAAATTGATAATCAAACTGATCCAACGGATTTATCAAAGTTGATAGTAATTCTAACGAATCAGAAAATACGGTTTGCTTTAATTGTTGTAAATACTTAATTCGGTTTTGGTTAATTTTTGCTGCCGCTTCTGCCAATGCTAAAAACCAAAAATCTAACTCATCTATTTTATTTCTAACCAACAGGGTGTTAATATTTTTTAAGACTTTATTGTAGGTTTTAAAAGCCTTAACAGAGCTTGGTTTCACGTGAAACACTCCCCAATCTAAATAAGAGCGTTTATTTTTTGGTGTACCGTTAACAACAAAACCTTTGTCTGGAGTGATGATCTGAATGGGTAATATTTGACTTAATTGACTGGTGTTACTAATACGTTGTTGATTAATAGTAATGGTGTTTTTGTTTTTTGTTTTTTCAAGTTTTATTCGATTGTTGTCAATTTGAGCGTTTAGTTGGAATGATTGGTGATCGAAGTGGATTACCTCTTTAATGGTTTTTGTTTTAAAAGAACGGTTGTGGCCCAAATAATAAATAGCCTCTATTAAGTTGGTTTTCCCTTGGGCGTTATTAGCAACAAATAAATTAATTTCTTCAGAGGGGGTAATGTATTGAGACTCTAAATTACGAAAGTGATTAATAGAGAGTTTACTGATAACAGCCATACAAAGACCTAAACATCAATAAGACTAGATTCGCATTGGCATAACAACATATTGGTATGTTTCATCACCAATACTACTTAACAAACAAGATTGATTCTCTCCACCAGGCACCACCATGTTAATTTCATCGGTGGTGAGTTTTTCTAAAATAGAAATTAAATAGTGAATATTAAAAGCGATTTCTATTTCTTTATCGAAATTCTTTATCGAAATTTTAGTTTTTGCTTGACCTCTTTCCGAGTGTGAAAAAATATTAAGTTGCGAATCTTTAAAGGCTAACTTAACGCCTTTAGTACGCTCTTCAACAAAGATAGAGGCCTGCTGTAAACTGTTTAAAAAGTCTTGTCGATCAATCACAATGGTATTTTCATGATCGGTTGGAATAACCTGAGCGTAATTTGGAAAATTACCATCAATTAATCGACTGATAATCGTTGTATTGTCACTAACTAAATAAAAATAGTTTTCTGAAAGGTGGATATCAACTTCATCGTGTTCATTTTTGTTGAGTAATTTGGTTAATTCTAAAACTGCTTTTCTTGGCAGGATAACTGTTTTCTTTTTATCTAAATTATTACTTTGCTTGATTTCACCAATGGATAAACGATGACCGTCAGTTGCAACTACAGTAATATTATCTTGGTCAACTTCAAAATATAAACCGTTTAAATAAGCTCGAATATCTTGATTACCCATTGAAAAAGAAGTATTTTCAATTAATTCCTTTAGTGCATTACGTTTAACTCTAATAACATCGGAGTTTTCAATTTTTGGTAATGATGGAAAATCTTGATGATTAAAAGTATTAAGTTCAAATGAATTGTTGTTGGTTTTAATATAGATTTTTGATTCTTCAATAATAAATTGAATGATAGTTTCTTCTGGTAATTTTCTAATAATATCAATTAAATCTTTAGCGTAAATTGTAAAACTGATTTCTTCTTGAGTATTGATAGGATGTGAAGCACGTAGCTCAATTTCCATATCAGTAGTGGTTAACGTTAATTGATTATTTTTTAATTGGATTAGTACGTGTGAAAGAATAGGAAGTGTTTGTTTTTTTTCAACAACGCCAATAACTGTTTGTAGTGGTTCGAGTAATTCTCTAACGGTAAGTTGTGTGTTCATCAAAAAATCCTTTTATTAAATAATTATTATTATTATTAGCGGTACTTTTATTTGTTAATAACTAATTTTTTTCTTTAAAAAACAGTTTGTTAAGTTGTGGATACTGATTAACTATTTTATGTAAAAACCAAGGTGTTATGTTTATAAATTTTGTGGATTTGTTAAGTTATTAAAGTTATTGACAATGGGGTGGATAATCGGCTGTGTATAGTGTTTATAAGTTAGCCAGTTTTAGTTTAATTAAATCGTAATCATTCTTTATTGACGCCTCTTCTAGCATCTTTTTTTCTATTTTGTCGATACTGTGTAAAACGGTGGAATGATCCCTATTTCCAAAATGTTTTCCAATTTTTGTTAATGATAAAGTAGTGAGTTCGTGTGAGATAAAAACAGCCATTTGCCTAACTAGAACAGTGTGTTGTTTTCGGCTTTTTGAAATTAGATCCGAAACAGTGATAGCATAATGTTTTGCTGTTTCTTTTTGTATGTCGTTAATGTCGATATTTTTAATTTGAGGTTTGATTAAGTCGCCCAGTGCGCTTTCCACAACCTCTTTAGAGATGAATGAATGGTCGATTTTAGAAAAGTCAACAAAGGCCTTGAGTTTAAGCAATGCACCCTCTAAATCCCTAACGTTGGAGGTGATGTGCCCGGCAATGAACAGGGCAGTGTCTTCCGTTAGATCAATGTTGATTTTTTCGTTGTGTGCTTTCTTTAGTAAGATTGCGGCGCGCATTTCTAATTCTGGCGGTGTTAGGTGTAAATTTAAGCCTTGAGAAAATCGAGTTTTTAGGCGGTCTTCTACTTGGCGTATATTTTTTGGTGGTTGGTCACAAGTAAAAATAATTTGTTTTTTGGTGCTAAACAAAAAGTTGAAAATATGAAAGAACTCTTCCTGAGATTTTTCTTTTTTTGCAATTAAATGAATATCGTCCACCAATAATAAATCGGCAGATTGATAGTAAGCCTTAATGTCTTCAATGGTGTTGTGACGTAAACTAGTGGTAATGTTCTTAACAAAATCCATCAATGGCACGTAAATTACTTTGATGCTTGGATCTTTTTCTTTAGCTAAATGCCCTGCTGCTTGCATTAAGTGGGTTTTTCCTAGACCAGAGCTGCCGTAAATAATAAAAGGGTTGTAGGGTGAGGATTTGATATTTTCGGCAATTTGTCGAGTAGCGCCATAAGCTATTTGGTTGGCATTACCCAACACCAGATTGTCAAAGGTGTATTCTGGAAACAAAGGTGTATTGTGTTGTTTTTGCGTTTTGGTTTTTCCTCCAGATTGAGTTGCAACACCGATATAAATTTTGAGATTTTTGTTGTGTTGAGCGATAACGCTTTTAATTTCCTGTTTTAGGTTTTTATTAACGTAATTTTTAACCGATGTGCTTGGTGCTAATAGTGAGAGATTAGATTCATCTTCGATGGCTTTTAAGGGTTGCACCCAAACGCTAAAAATTGCCAAAGGCAGTGTGTCTTTTAAGGTATTAAGGCATTTTGCCCAGGTTTTTGACATAAAACGTAGCTCTGTATTGTTAGGGCGTTAAACACCAGTGAAGAGCTTGCTATTTGCCCCGGTATTTTCACCCTAAGATTGGGTTTAATTTAAAATTAATAATGATATACTAAAGCTTTGCATTGTGCACAGGAGTTATATAGATGGGAATGATTGAAAAGTATTTTGAAAAACTGTTGTGGAGCTCTCGCCATATGGTTTTAGCGGCAGTTATTGCTTCGTTATTATTGTCCTTACTCTTGTTTGTGATCACTGCGGTTGATGTGGTTGGATTGTTGTCCCATGCTTCTGATTATTTTGTTGCCTCTATTGAAGACAGAAAGGTCTTAAAAATTGAAATGGTGGCCCATACAGTTGGGGCGATTGATGGCTTTTTATTAGCCACTATTTTATTGATTTTTGCCTTAGGCTTGTACGAGCTATTTATTAGCGATATTGACGAAGCCAAGGAAAGCGGTCAATCAGCCAAAGTATTAGTGATCAATTCTTTGGACGACCTTAAGTCAAAATTGGCTAAGGTTATCCTTATGATTTTGGTGGTAACGTTTTTTGAGGTGTCGCTATCAATGAGCTTTACCAGCGCACTTGATTTGGTGTATTTTTCATTGGGTATTTTAATGGTTTCTTTGGCGCTTTATTTTGGCTCGAAGTCTTCGCACTAAAACCTTTGCGGGATTGATTTTTATCGTTAAATAGCGTAACATTGCCCCTTTTTTTATAGCAAATTATTATTATGCGTCAGACAATCGTTGCAGGCAACTGGAAAATGAACGCTTCAAAAGAAGCGGTAAACACCTTAGTCATGGGTATTCTTTCAGGCATGGCCGATGTTAAGTCAAAAGTTATTATCTGTGCACCCTCTCCTTATTTATCTCAAGCTGAAGCTTTAACCACACATTCGCAGCTACACGTTGGCGCGCAAGACCTTAATGTCAATGCTTCAGGCGCCTTCACCGGTGAAGTGAGTGCAGACATGATTAAAGACTTTGGTGTAGAGTATGTGATTGTTGGTCATTCTGAGCGTAGAAGCCTATACGGTGAGACGAATGAAATTGTTGCTCAAAAAGTTCAGGTTGCGCTTGATAACGACCTAACCCCTTTGTTCTGTATTGGTGAAACACTAGCAGAAAGAGAGTCTGGCAACATGGAAAGCGTTGTATCTCGTCAAATTCAAGTCGTTATTGATTTGGTTGGTATTGATGCGTTTAAAAATATTATTGTGGCCTATGAACCCGTTTGGGCGATTGGTACGGGCGTTACTGCAACACCACAACAAGCACAAGATGCACATGCTTTTATTCGTTCAATGTTGGCAGAAAATAATACAGACGTTGCACAGGCAACCCCTATTTTATATGGTGGCAGCATGAACCCTGTTAACGCTGAAGAGCTAATTGGCTGTGAAGATATTGATGGCGGCTTGATCGGTGGTGCATCATTAAAATCTGATGATTTCTTACACATTTGTAAAGCGGGTTAATTATTATGTCATTTCAAGTTATTCTTATTATTCATGTACTATTAGCATTAGGCCTAGTTGCATTAATCTTAATGCAACACGGCAAGGGTGCTGATGCAGGTGCTGCTTTTGGTGCGGGGTCTTCTGGCTCTGTATTTGGCTCTCGAGGCGCAAACTCTTTTATATACAAGTTAACAGCCGGCGTTGCTACTGGTTTTTTCTTAACCAGCTTAACTTTGGCTTATCTGGCAAGCAATGAGGTCAACACGGTAGAAGAGCCTCAAAGTATCATGGATCAAGTGGTCATAGAGCCGACACCAGTGGTGACATCTGACGTACCTATGATTGACGCTAAAATTAACGACATTCCTAGCAGCGAGTAAGTTCTAAAACCTTATTGCCGATGTGGCGGAATTGGTAGACGCGCTACCTTGAGGGGGTAGTGAGCTACGCTCGTGCCAGTTCGACTCTGGCCATCGGCACCACATTCACTCACCCTCCCGTATTTTTGATTGTGTTACAATCATTACTTTTAATAGGCATAGTAAAAGGATGGACTATTTGATACTAGTTACACCTTCGCAAACAGTGACTTTAAGTAGAGAGTAAAATATAATGCAGAAAATGAAAGAATTAAGCGCCAATCCAATACTTTACTTTTTTAAAGGAAGCTAAGCGACAAAATGAAGCGTCAATCGACGCTGTTGCAATGGCTTTATATCGTTTTTAGGACTATAACAAGCACACGTTGGGTACCCAGCTGGCAGTGGTATTGAATAGTTATGGTTATTTAGCTGAAAACCAGTCAATCTTTTTTTCATTCTCACATAATTGTTCTTTAAACCAGGTTAAAGCTTTCCCGCGATGTGCATTACGCCAGACATAATAAAGTGAATGTAAAGGATTGAGTTCATCCTCAGTAGCTTTTACGACAAGGTTTCCTTGCTCCAAATCCTTTTGAACCACGTGTCGTGGTAGGTATCCAACTCCTAGACCTTTTTTTTGCGATTCCAACTTTATTTTTAAATTAGATACAGTAAGACTAGGTTGACCAGGTAGTAATCCAATAGTTCTTGGTGAAAGATGGCGGGAGCTATCTGCCGCCACAATTACGCGATACTTTCGAATGAGTGCGCTCGTTAAAGGTTCGGTAGCCTTTGCTAGAGGATGGTTAGGGGCCACTACAAATATAAGTTCTATTTCACCCATTGGGTGAAGAGAGAATCCCGCTCTATTTGATGGGCCATCACCCGATGCACCAATTACCAAATCAGCACGTCCTGAAGCTATGGCATCCCACGACCCACCAAGAACTTCTGTGGTCAAATGTAATTGAGTATCAGGTGAAAATTTATAAAATGCTTCACAAAGATCTAGGACCTTTTTATAAGGTATTAGGTCATCCACAGCAATTCTTAATTCCGCCTCCCACCCTGTTGCAATCCGTTGCACCTTTCGTTCGATATTATCAGCCATTGATAACAATTCCCGTCCTTCATTGAGCAATGCCATGCCAGCAGGGGTTAGACGTGCCCGGTGACCGAGACGATCAAAAAGTACTATACCTAAGCTATCCTCAAGCTTCTGGATAGCGTAAGTGACTGATGAAGGGACGCGATAAAGCTCTTTAGCGGCCGCTGCAAAACTTGATTTACGCGCGATGGCATCAAGTACAACAAGCGCATCTAAATTAAGTTTTTGTTTCATGTTCGATTTTTTTGAATATAAGTCACTAATAATTTCACTATACATCTTGTATGCATACGTTTATTATATATATAATCATTCAAAAATATTAACCATATGGTTGCATATTGTGTCCCAAGTAGTCACAAATGCTTTTTTTCTTATCATTATTTAATCAAGAGGTAACAAATATGACTAAAAAACTACTTTTTTTACTGATGGCTATTCTGAGTCTTAGCAGTTTTAATTTACATGCAGCTGAACATTATGTTGTGGATACCAAGGGGATGCATGCTTTTGTGACGTTTAAAATTAAACATCTTGGCTATAGTTGGTTAGAGGGCCGTTTCAATCAATTTTCAGGTGACTTTGATTATGACGAGTCTAATTCTATTAACAATCGTGTGCAGATTAATATTGATACTGCCAGTATTGATAGTAACCATGCTGAGCGTGATAAACATTTGCGTAGTGAGCGATTTTTTGATACGAAAAAATTCCCTACAGCTACCTTTGTCAGTACCAACTGGGAAGACAAGGGTAATGGCAAAGCAATTCTAAAGGGTAAGTTTACATTGCGTGGCATCACCAAGGATATCATTATTAATGTCAATAAAATCGGTGCTGGAAGTGATCCTTGGGGTGGTTTCCGTCGAGGTTTCGAGGGTGAAACAACACTACACCTTTCTGATTATAAAATGAAGGAATCTGCCATACTTGGTGCTGTGGCTGAAGACGTTCAGATTTGGTTATCTATTGAAGGCATACGCCAGTGAAAAAACTGACTGATAGCCTAAATGGCTATGGTTCTATATCAATTTTTTTGCACTGGATCATGGCTGTACTTGTCATTGGCTTATTTATATTAGGCGAGTATATGATGGGCCTAAATTACTACGATTCTGAGTATTTATCAGCCTATAAGTTACATCGGGATTTTGGTATGATTGTAGCGGTGTTATTGGTCCTAAGGATGAGCTGGAGGCTAAGCGGCTTGACTCCTAATATTGAAGGCAAGCAATGGCAACAGCGCATTGCTATCATTATGCATCGATCATTTTATGCCTTGATGGTGATTATGGTTGTTAGTGGTTACCTTGTTACTAGCGCTAAGGGTCAAGATATTTCAGTCTTTGGATGGGTTACTGTTCCCGCTACTATTTACGGCTTTGAAAATCAAGAGGATGTGGCCGGTGAAATTCATGAAGTATCAACCCATATTTTTGTACTTTTGGTGGTTGTGCATACAGTCGCTGCACTAAAGCACCATTTTATCAATCGTGATTCAACTCTGCAACGTATGTTGCGGACAAGATAGAAAGCAACCTACTTTAACCCAAACAAGATGTGAAATTATCACTAAAAAACTATTTCTCACTACCGTCATTTTTTGGCCATGTTAGACTAAACTTTATTTCTTAATTATGGAGAAAACCATGAAAAACCCTATAAACCACCCCATACATGAAGCGCTTAGCGCGCGCCAAAGCCCTTATGCGTTTGACCCAGAGCGTAAAGTTAGCACTGATGATTTAAACAGTTTGTTTGAAGCCGCACGCTGGACAATGTCTTCGTACAATGCGCAACCCTGGCGCTACATTGTTGGTGTACGCGGAAGTGATGACGGTGTATGGAAACAACTATTTGATGTATTGCTGGAGGACAATCAGGTTTGGGCAAAGAATGCACCAGTGCTAGCACTTGGATTGGTAGAGCACAATTTTGAGCATAATGGAGAACCCAACAAAGCTGCCGTGCATGATCTGGGTGCAGCATCAGCAAGCTTGACTTTTGAAGCTACTGTAAGAGGAATAGCGGTTCATCAGATGATTGGTATCGATCCTGAAAAGGCCTGTGAGATGTTTGGTCTAAATGAATCAATTGAACCATTTACTGGTTTGGCAATTGGTTATGTAGATGCTTCTGATAAAACTGATACGGAAAGAGTGCGTAAGTCATCGAAAGATTTCATTTTGCATGGTCATACTGATGTAGATTGGTCTAAAACGGACAAGTCATGAACTGGCGTCATCGTGCTGAAAGAAAGTTTGAAAGTTTTTCAGATTTTATCTTTGAAAATCGTAAGAAAGTAATAGCAGCTATCTTGTTGTTGGTTATAGCGTTTGGATCGCAATTACCAAAGCTAACCATGGATACTTCAACGGAAGGGTTTTTTCATAAAACAGATCCAATGCGTATAGCTTACGATGAGTTTAGAGATCAGTTTGGTCGAGATGAAAAGTTACTTATTGCCATAAAAACAGACAATATTTTTGATATTGACTTCCTAAATAAACTTGAAAAATTACATAAAAAACTTGAAAACAAACTGCCGTATATCACTGAGGTTAATTCATTAATTAACGCCAGAAATACTTATGGTAACGAAGACAGTCTGGTTGTCGAAGATTTGTTTGAGACGCTTCCTGCTACACAAAAAGACATTAAGCCTTACAAACAAAGAGCACTGAATAATCCATTGTTTCAAAATTTACTTTATAGTGAAGACCAGACCTTTACTACTATTATTATCGATACGCAGACCTATTCGTCATTTGATGCCAATGGTAATTTAATTGTTGAGGACGAAGAGGATGAATTTGCCGATGATGTTGAGACTACAGATGATGCTCAACAGCTATATTTGAGTGATGCGGAAAATACTGAAATTGTTAAGGCTACTCAGGAAATCATCAAAGACTTTCAAGCGTATGATTTTGATATTTATTTAACAGGGTCAGCGGTAATTGCTGGCACACTAAAACAAAGCATGATGGCTGATACCAAGGGTTTTATTCAGAAAATGATGCTTATGATTGTTGTTGTTTTAGCATTATTATTTAAGCGGGTGTCTGGTGTGTTTTTGCCACTTGTTGCTGTAATTTTTACCATTTTAGTGACACTATCAATGATGGCGATAACGAACACACCGTTTACCGTTGTGACTCAAATCATGCCATCATTTTTGTTGGCGGTGATTACAGGCGGTGCCATACATTTATTGGCTATTTTTTATAAAGATTTTGCCAAGACGCAAGAAGTCAAAACCTCTTTGCGTTATGCTATGGGTCATTCTGGTCTTGCCATTGTAATGACCTCATTAACCACAGCAGCAGGATTGTGGTCATTTTCATTTTCAGAATTATCGCCTGTGGCGGATTTGGGCGTGTTTGCCAGTAGTGGTGTGTTAATCGGTTTGTTGTTTACGTTGGTATTGTTGCCAGCATTACTAAGCACCATGAAAATTAAAGTTAAGTTAGTCAAAGAAGATCAAGAAAAACACACCAAGATGGACACCATGTTGTTAAGCATTAGTCGTATTTCTACAGGTTATCCAAAAGCTATTATTGCAATCAGTGCTGTGATGATTGTGACGGCTATTTTCTTTGCATCACAGTTAAGATTCTCGCATTATCCGTTGGCATGGTTTCCAGAAGATCACGCCTCACGGGTGGCAACTGAGGTGGTAGATGATAAGCTTAAAGGCTCGATTACCTTAGAGATTGTGATTGATACAGGCAAAGAAAATGGCTTGTATGATCCAGCAATACTTAACAAAATCCAAAATGCCACAGATTATCTGAACAGTATCCAAACACAAACTTACTTTGTAGGTAAAACCCTGAGCTTAATTGACGTGCTTAAGGAGACTAACCGGGCGTTAAACGAAAATCAAGCTGAGTTTTATAGTATTCCACAAGACAGGGATTTGATTGCACAGGAGTTGTTTTTATTTGAAAATAGTGGCAGCGACGATCTAGAAGATTTTGTTGATTCAAGTTTTTCTAAGGCACGTATTACCGTCAAAGTTCCATATATAGACGCGCTTGAATATAATAATTTTATATCGCAAGTTCAATCTCAGCTTAATCAGGAGTTTAATGGTGTAGCTAAAGTGTCACTAACAGGCATAATGACATTATTGTCCGTTATTATGGAGAAGTCTATCCATTCAAGCGCGGTTAGTTATGTGATTGCTTTTGGCTTAATTTCTATTATGATGATTATTCTAATCGGCAATGTCAAAATTGGTCTGATTAGTATGATTCCGAATATTTTGCCAATTTTATTCTTATCAACCATTATGGTGATTTTTGATATGCCGTTAGATATGTTTACTATGTTAGTTGGCGCCATCGCACTAGGTTTAGCAGTGGATGATACCGTACATTTTATGCACAACTTTAGGCGTTATGAACTCGAATACAACGACGTTGATAAAGCTGTAAGACTAACATTAATGGGAACGGGTAGAGCAATTGTTGTTACCTCAATCGTGCTTTCGTTAGGGTTCTTGGTGTTGTTATTTGCCTCTATGAGTTCTATGTTTAATTTTGGTGTATTAACTGCCAGCGCTATTTTTATTGCATTAATGGCAGATTTTTTCTTAGTGCCAGCAATTATGAAGCTACTCATTCACAACAAAGGAGACATATAATGAAAGTAATAAGATTGGCTGCACTTAGCGTAGTACTGATGCTGAGCTCACCAGTAACGTTTGCCGCAGATAAAGCAAGAAGTATCATGGAAAAGGTAGATGCTAGAGATGATGGTACTAGCATGGTATCCACCATGCAAATGACTTTGATTGATAAAAATAATAAGCAACGTATTCGACAAATGCGCACGTTTTCAAAAGATATTGGTGTCAATACTGAGTATAAAACCATCTTTTTCTTATCTCCCAGTGACGTCAAAAATACTGCATTTTTAACCTATGACTATAGTGGTGATGACAAGGATGATGACCAGTGGATGTATTTGCCGGCGTTGAAAAAAACTAAGCGTATTCCAGCTAGTGATAAAGATGCAGCCTTTATGGGCAGTGATTTTTCTTATTCAGACATGACCGACAAGGAACTCGATGATTACACATTTAAACTATTGAAAGAAGTCACAGTCAAGCGCAAGAGCGGCAACGAGAAGGCGTGGGTGATTGAGTCAACGCCTGTAAGTCAGGCTGTTATTGATGAAACCGGTTATACCAAAAGTATCTTGTATGTGCGTAAAGATAATTATGTATTGACGCGGGCTAAGTTTTATTTGAAAAAAGCCAAACGTATTAAATATATGGATGTGCGTAAATTGGAAGAAATTGATGGTGTTTGGGTGGCCATAACCACCACCATGACCACCAAGCAAGGCAAACGAACACTACATAAAACTATCTTAACCAATTCCAACGTTGAGATTAATCAAGACATCGGCGATGATATGTTTACCATTCGTACGATCGAAAAAGGCTTGTAAGTGACAAAGTGGTTTTTAGCCAGTATTGCACTGGCAGTATCCATATCGATTAGCGCAGAAGAAGGTTTTGACGATGATGGCTTTGACGACGAAGACATTGAAATAATTGTTGAAAATACTCAGCCTAACAAAGGAGCATTATATGGGTCAGTTGATTTAGAAACTCATTACAACTTTAATAATGACAAGGACTTATCATCCTTCAAAACTTTGGTCGATATTCTTGGTGAATACAAGCTTGATAACGGCATAAAAATTTTCCGGCAACCTTAAGGGCTATCATGATTTTATTTATGAGCTAGAAAACAGAGTTGTTCCATATGGCTATGAAAATGAAATTAACCTAAATGAGCTCAATATTGAGGTCGAAATTTCACCAAATTTGGATTTTAAGCTTGGTAGGCAGATAGTCGTATGGGGAAAGTCAGATTCGATACGAATAACGGATATTCTGAATCCATTAGACAATCGAACACCAGGTTTGGTTGATATTAAGAATTTACGTTTGGGTAGAGCCATGAGTAAATTGGATTATTATTTTGACAATTTGAATTTGTCGGTTATTGCTTTGCATGAAAACCGTTTTACTAAGAACGCAATGCAGTATTCTGACTTTAAACCAACTGAGGTAAACATGCCTACCAGAAAGCCTGATGACTCTTTAGACAACACTGGTGTTGCTCTGAGTTTAACTGGAGCATTCTCTGGCTATGATCTGGGACTATATTTTGCTGATACTTACGTTGATAAGACTTATTTAGTAGAAAGCAATACAATATTAAACTATGATAATAAATCAAAAATGTTGGGTGCGGCCTACAATCAAGTTATCGGTAGTTATTTGTTAAAGGCTGAAATTGCCCATTTTGATCATATTAAATATAACGGGGTGAGTGACGCCAAAGCTAGAACAGATGCTTTATTAGGCTTTGAGTATAATGGCATTACTGACGGATCAATTGGCTATGAAATCGCAATGAGAAATATCCATGATTATTCCACTGCAATTAATATTAAATTAAACGGTTATAAACCAGAAAAAGAAGTTCAGCAAGTGGTGCGTTTTAACCAATCCTACCTAAATCAAACGCTGGATTTAAGTGCAGTGCTTAGTGTGTTTGGTAGCCATGGGCAAGATGGCGGCTCTGCCAGAGTATCTCTAGATTATGCACTAGATGATCAAACATCAGTTAGTGGCGGCATTATTGATTATATTGGCGGCGACAATCTTACTATTAATGCTTACAAAAATAACGATCGAATTTTTGCCAAAATGAGCTATTTGTTTTAACGCCATCGTTGATGGCGGGCGCTGTATGATGATATAATAATATGCAAGTTAAACCTAATAATTGAAACCCATGAGAAGAATGAAGTTTTTAGCCGCTATATTAGTCATATCCTCAAGCGCTGTTAGTGCGTTTTGGAATGGAAACAACACCAGTTGGTCGCCTTTTGGTATGGGCACTGGTTATAACAACCAAGCACCTTGGGCTAACAATTCTGATTGGAATCCTTTTGGCACTAGCGGTAACTGGGGCCCTAGAAACGATGCGGCGAACTTAAGTCGTTATGGTGCTCGCCCCCAATCATTAACGCAGTATAGACAAAACCCAGTGTTTCGACCGATTGACACCATGCCTAGTTTTCAGGATAGAGTCGAGCCAAGTAACTGGCTAAAGGAAACAGACTTTGCCTCAACACTGCAAGAAGTTGGCGGCCAAGATAAAACATTTATTGTTGATGATTTTGCAGCCTTTGGTTTGTCAGATGGTTATGTACGTGCCAAGGCCGAAACTTTTGGCGTTGGTAGAGTGCTTAGGGATCACGCTTTACAGCAGACAAACGATGTCTTTGGTGATACAAGCACTATTTATGGAAAGCAGGGCTATGCACTTTCACCAGCCGCATCATCAACGCGAAAAATTAATAATTAATTAAACCCTTTAAAACATGACGACTAAAACCAGCCCTTGTGACTGGTTTTTTATCGCCTATTAATACCAACCCCTACTTAATTAACAAAAAGATCTCTCCTTATTATTCCTTTCCATCTTCCCTTAATTATTATTTAATTATTGCCCACTCTTATAGATAGACTGTTCTTTACCAAAGCAAACTCATCCATCTTCAATATTTCCAATATTTCTAAAACATCCCTCTCAATCCCACTGTTTTTAAGCAAAAAACCCGTTAATAGACCGTTAAGAACCTTAAATCAAGGCCTTTTCCTCTGATTTCTGGCTGTTTTTGATCATTTTTCATGGACTTGTTGGTCCATTTTGATTATTCCCTAACTTTTATTGTTATATTAATTGTTGTTGCAATAGGGTGTGTGGCGATACTTGTGGCTTTTTTGCAAATATATATTAGAATATTATTGACTTCTAATATAGTTTGTGTATAATGCACACCTATCAAGACGGCTCAAGTCTGATACTTAAAACACCCCAATAATGAGGGTGTTAAATTTAAAAACAATTAATCTAGGAGATTAACATGAAAAAAATTATCGCTATCGCTACTTTAGTAGCTGCTACATCAGCTTCAGCTGGTTTCTTCAACAACGGTTCTAACGACTTCGGTCCTTTTAACGGTTCTAACAACTGGGGTCCTTTCGATTCAGGTTCTAACTTCGGTCCTATGAACTCTGGTTCTAACATGGGTCCTTTTACTGGTGGAAACAACATGGGTCCATTCGACGGTGGTTCTAACATGGGTCCTTTTAACGGCGCTCAAAACTGGGGTCCTTTCCAGGGTGGTAACAAGTGGTTAAACAACACTGACTTCGGTTTGAACTTTGACACTAAGAACTCTACTGACACTAACGCTTCTGGCGCTGCTGACGGTTCTGCAACTGGTGTTGCTGATGCTAACGCTAAAGGTACTGCTGATGCATACGCTAAAGGCGCTGCTGATGCATACGCTAAAGCTCAAGCTGACGCTTACGCTAAAGGTTTTGCTGATGCACAAGCTACAGGTACTGCAACTTCAACTGAAGTAGCTAAGTAATTTATTACTTAACCTCGCTAAGCATCACTTAGTAGGCCTAGGCTTACTAAGTAGCCAAGCTAAAACCACCCGAGAGGGTGGTTTTTTATTGGGTGATTGTAAAATTTAAAAAAATGTATCTTTAGATATAATCCATACAATACTATGGATCACTGCTGTGTGATCGAAGAAATGAGAAATGTTATTGACAATTCATTAAATTAATGGTCACAATGATTTGTGACCTTTTTTTATTTATTAGCAGTCATATTGGATTCTTTAATATTTAAATTAATCGCTTTATATTTTGCTGTTGTGTTGTGGGTAGCATTAGTATTGCTGACAATTGCTATAAAAAAAGGCGCTTTCGCGCCTTTTTATTTGCTTAAGTTTTGTACTAGCCTTTCATTTGGGCTGCTACTTCTTCTGCAAAGTTTTCTTCTTTCTTCTCAATGCCTTCGCCTACTTCAAAACGGATGAAAGACTTAACCTCAGCCCCGTTTGATTTTGCAAGTGCACCTACAGTTGTGTCCGGATCTTTAACGAAAGCCTGACCATAAAGCGTCACTTCGTTTACAAACTTTTTCATGCGGCCAACAATCATCTTTTCGATAATATTGTCCGGCTTGCCAGATTCTCTTGCTTGCTCGACAAAAATAGCCTTTTCTCTTTCTAAAAGATCAGCGTTTAGTTCATCTTCGGTAACACACTCAGGGCGTGTTGCCGCAATATGCATAGCAATGTCTTTGGCCAGTGTTTCATCACCACCTTCTAAGATAGCTAGCACGGCGATACGTTCGCCATGTTTGTAAGCGCCAATAACGCCATCACCGTCAACAGTGACAGTTTGTACGCGTCGAATAGCAATGTTCTCACCAACTTTAGCCACAATGTCTTCTCTAGATTTCTCTAACGAATCGCCATTGTCCAATGTTTGAGTTGAAAATTCATCAATGTTAGCAGGGGTTGTTTTAAGTGCTAATGCACCCAGAGTGTCAACAAAATCAATAAAGGCGTCGCCTTTAGTAACAAAGTCAGTCTCAGAGTTAACCTCTAAGATGGTTGCTGTTTTTCCATCATCACTGATGTTAACCTTAACAAGACCTTCTGCAGCGATACGGCCTGATTTTTTAGCAGCTTTAGCAGCGCCCGATGTACGCATAAGGTCAATCGCTGCCTCCATATCACCATTGGTTTCTGTTAGGGCTTTTTTGCAGTCCATCATGCCTGCACCGGTTCTTTCTCTTAATTCTTTAACTGAAGCGGCTGTAATTGCTGCCATAAGTGTCTCCTATGTGTATTGCACTCGCCGTTGTAGGAAAGCGCTTTAATATGTGCTTGTCTTATGTAAGCTTTTCAATCATTTGAGCTTTAGTGTCGCTAGCGTTAACCTTAACACCTTGAGCCTTTGCATAATCAGCTAGCTCTGCTTTTTTCATTGCATTAAGTGCTGTTTTGCCAAGCTTTTCTGCTTCAGCAGGTGCTTTTTCAGCAACGACTTTCTTAGCAGGCGCTTTTTTAGGTGTTTCTTTAGGAGTCACAGCTTCAGTTTTTACTTCTTCTTTCTTAGTAGCAGGCTTTTTAACAGCTGCTTTCTTAGCAGATGCGGCTTTAGCCTGTGTGCCGGCAGCAGCTTTCGCTTCTAAAACAGCGTTAGCAATCTCTCTAGCGTAGAAACCAATGGCTCTGATTGAATCGTCATTGCCAGGAATAACGTAGTCAATGCCCTCTGGATTATGATTGGTGTCTACAACGCCAATAAGCGGCAAGTGAAGCTTTTGCGCCTCTTTAATGGCATTTTTTTCATGACCAATGTCAATAACAAAAACCACATCAGGAATACCGCCCAAGTCTTTAATACCACCTAAACTGCGTTCTAATTTTTCCATTTCACGCGTCATCATTAGCGCTTCTTTTTTACCAAATTGGGTAAAGTTTTCTTCGGCTAAAAACTCAAGATCTTTTAAGCGCTTAATAGAGGCCTTAATAGTCTTGTAGTTTGTCATCATGCCACCTAACCAGCGGTGATTTACGTATGGCATGCCACAACGAATCGCCTCTTCTTTGATGATATCAGTAGCAGCTCTCTTGGTGCCAACGAATAAGATTGAACCACCTGCAGCCGCTGTTTTTGATGCAAAATTTAATACATCGTTAAATAGTGGAAGGGTTTTTTCTAGGTTGATGATATGCACACCATTGCGAGTGCCATAGATGTAGCGCTCCATTTTTGGGTGCCAAAAACGGCTACGGTGACCAAAGTGTACACCAGCCTCTAACATTTTTTTCATGGACGTTTTTGCCATAATATTTTCTCCGGGGTTAATAAAGAATGCTGACCATAGTCAACTTCTTTCTTCCACAGCTTCTGCTAGCCAACCCTTTATTTTGCAAAAGGGCACCCTGACTAACATGTCAAGCTGTGTGATACATTAAAACAAGTTGGGCGCCCATTATCGAAACTGGACGCCCAACTCAACTTTTTGATTTTTCATTACTTAAAAAGTGCTTAGAAAGTAACTAAAATCGTAAAACGCATTATTATACCGCAGCAGTGTTGATACGACAAGTCTATGCGTTAATCTTATGCTTTAGCGAGCTCCGCACGCATTGCGTCAATCGTAGCCTTGTAATCATCAGTACTGAAGATTGCAGAACCAGCAACAAATGTATCAGCACCAGCTTCAGCCACTTCACGAATGTTGTCAATTTTGACACCACCATCAATCTCTAAACGAATGTCTCTACCGCTTGCATCAATCAATTTGCGCACTTGACGACATTTTTCTAAGGTGTGAGGGATAAATGATTGGCCACCAAAACCAGGGTTAACTGACATGAGTAAGATCATATCTACTTTATCCATGACATTGTCTAGCACGTGTAAAGGTGTGGCTGGGTTAAACACCAAACCAGCCTTACAACCACTTTCTTGAATCATGCCAAGGGTTCTGTCAATATGCTCAGAAGCTTCTGGATGAAAGGTAATATATGAAGCGCCTGCAGCCACAAAATCAGGAATGATTCTGTCAACCGGCTTCACCATTAAATGCACATCAATTGGCGCTGTTACGCCATGATTTCTAAGCGCTTCACATACCAATGGGCCGATGGTTAGATTGGGTACATAGTGGTTGTCCATTACGTCAAAGTGAACGATGTCAGCACCATCACGTAGAACGTTATCAACTTCTTCACCTAGTCTAGCAAAGTCAGCGGCTAAGATAGAAGGCGCGATAAAATTAGATTGTTTCATTTTTCTCTCCTGTTTTTAAATTCAATTATATAAGGGTTATTGTTCAAAGGTTAGCAAGCTAGAACCTGTCATTTCATCAGGCTGTTCGACATCCATCATTGTTAACAAGGTTGGTGCAATGTCAGACAAAGATCCTGTGCCAGGTTCGGCAATTGTGGCGGTGCGAGCACTAATAAAAAGTAAGGGCACCAAGTTGTTGGTGTGCGCTGTATGCACTTCACCCGTTTCTGGATTAACCATTTGTTCTGCATTACCATGATCAGCAGTGATTAACATCTCACCATTAATTTCATTCATGGCTTGGTAAACGATACCCAAACAAGCGTCAACCGCTTCAACGGCTTTAATAGTAGCGTCGAGCTTGCCAGAGTGTCCAACCATATCGGTGTTGGCAAAATTACAAATAATAAGATCGTATTTTTGACTTTCAATATGCTCTACCAGCTCGTCTGTGAGTTCAAAGGCGCTCATTTCTGGTTGAAGGTCGTAAGTCGCCACATCGGGCGACGGGATCAAAACTCGGTCTTCGCCATAAAAAGGTCGCTCAACACCGCCGTTAAGGAAGAAGGTGACATGGGCGTATTTTTCGGTCTCAGCAATTCTAAGTTGAGTCATGCCTAGGTTAGACAAGTATTTGCCCAGCACGTTGTTTAATTTAGCTGAAGGGTAAGCCGCTGGCAGGTTGAAGTCTTTTTTGTACTCGGTTAGACAAATAAATTGTGTTGGTACAAAGGTTCCGCGTGAAAAGCCCTGGAAATTTTCATCAAAAAAAGCTTGTGTGATTTGACGGGCTCGGTCGGCGCGATAATTCATAAAGATAAGCACATCGCCTTTTTTAATTTTGGTTGGTGCTTTAATCACTGTGGACTGAACGAATTCGTCTGTTTCACCACGCTCATAGGCCATGTCAATAGCATCGACAGCAGACTTGGCCAAAAACTTGCCCTTGCCTTTAGCAATTAGTTCGTAGGCACAGCGTACACGAGCCCAACGATTGTCGCGGTCCATTGAAAAATAGCGACCAATGACGCTAGCAATCTCACCAATACCAATTTCGTTAATTTTGTCTTCGAGTGTTTGGATGTATTTTTTAGCACTTTTTTGTGCACAATCTCGACCATCAACAAAGATGTGTAGATACACCTCTTTACAGTCACGCTCTTTGGCCATCTCTAACATGGCGTGAATCTGCTCTTCATGCGAATGAACGCCACCGTCTGATAGCAGGCCCATAATATGAACGGCTTTATTGTTGTCGTTGGCATAATCCAATGAATTTCTTAAAATTGGATTTCTGAAGAAATCGCCGTTTCCAATTTCATTGTGAATACGGGTAAAGTCTTGTTTAACAACACGACCTGCGCCTAGGTTCAAATGACCCACCTCTGAATTGCCCATTTGTTCGCCAGGCAAGCCAACTTCTTTACCGCTGGTGCTGATTAAAGAATGAGGGAATTGTTCGTTAAACTTATCCCATACAGGGGTTTCAGCTTGGGCAATTGCGTTATTTTCAACAACGTCAGAATGCCCCCAGCCGTCGAGAATAATGAGTAATTTGGTTTGTTTTTTAGCGATCATTGACTAGGTTTGTTGAGGGTTAAACATTAAATAAGAAGTGTACCACATCGCCGTCTTGGACAATGTAATCCTTGCCTTCTGAGCGCAGTTTTCCTGCCTCTTTGGCGCCTTTTTCACCGGCGTACTGGATAAAATCATCAAAGGCAATCGTTTCAGCGCGAATAAAGCCTTTTTCAAAATCACCATGAATTTTACCGGCCGCTTGTGGCGCACTGTCACCCGCATTAATGGTCCAAGCGCGTACTTCTTGGACACCAGCAGTAAAGTAGGTTTGTAGTCCTAGTAAAGTGTATCCAGACTTAATAAGTCGGTCTAGGCCGGACTCACTTTGCCCCATTTCAGATAAAAATTCTTGTTTTTCTTCAAGCTCGAGCTCAGAGATTTCAGCTTCAATATCAGCGCAAATTGCCACCACTTGTGCACCCTCTGCTTTGGAAAAATTAGCCACAACATCGAGATGAGGGTTGTCACTAAACCCTTCTTCGCTGACGTTGGCAACGTAGAGCACAGGCTTAATGGTTAACAACTGGAAGCCTTTGAGTAGTTTGAGCTCTTCCTCATCGTAAGATAGTGTTCTTGCGCTATCACCCGCTTCAAGAGTTGGTAATATTTTTTCTAATAAATCTCTAAGAGGTAGCCCGTCTTTCTGGCCAGACTTGGTATTTTTAACGGCTTTTTGATAAAGTTTTTCAACCGCGGCTAGATCAGCCAACACAAGCTCAGTGTTAATGATTTCAATATCATCGAGCGGCGATATTTTGCCGGCAACATGGATAATGTCTTCGTCTTCAAAACAACGAACCACATGAACAATAGCATCAGTTTCGCGAATATTGGTCAAAAACTGGTTGCCCAATCCTTCCCCTTTCGATGCGCCTTCTACCAAGCCGGCAATGTCGACAAACTCCATGGTAGTGGGTAGGATCTTTTCAGGATTGACGATATCAGCCAGTTGTTGTAGGCGTTTATCATTGATGGGTACGATACCTACATTCGGCTCAATTGTACAAAATGGATAGTTAGCAGATTCAATGCCTGCCTGAGTTAGCGCATTAAAAAGGGTTGATTTTCCGACGTTGGGCAGGCCAACAATACCACATTTAAATCCCATTTTTTATCCTTGTGTATGCAATGTTTTCATGGCGGGCTCAATATCGCCTTTAACCACTTGCTCAATAATATTTAACGAATTAATCAGGGCTGTTTGTATCGGCTCAACCTCTGACTTGTTAGGCGTGTGCAGAACAAAATCAGCCACTTTTGATTTATCACCCGGGTGACCAATGCCAATTCTTAATCGGTAAAAGTCGTTACTACTAAGTGCTTTAATGGTGTCCCTAAGGCCGTTGTGACCGCCATGCCCTCCGCCAAATTTGATTCGAGCGACACCGGGGTTGAGATCTAACTCATCATGTGCAATCAGAATTTCATCAACGTTAATTTGGTAGAATTTGGCAATACTTTGAATTGATTGACCCGAGCGGTTCATATAAGTATTTGGTTTTAGTAAGCGCAGGTTTGACCCCGCAATATTAACTTGCGCTACCTCACCAAAAAACTTGGTTTCTTTTTTGAAAGTACCTGAGTATAAATGCGCAAGCGCATCACAAAACCAAAAACCAACATTGTGGCGATGAGGCTGATAGTCTTTGCCTGGGTTACCTAGGCCAACAATCAGTTTAATCGCCATAATGTTTTAGTTCAAATTAAGAGTCTGAATCGTCTTGCTCAGCGTCTCCGCCTTCAGCAGACTCATCGCCTTCATCGCCTTCATCGCCTTCAGCTTCAACAATTTCTTCTTCGACTTCTTCAGCCATTAGTTTCGCTTCTTGAACAGCAACAACGCTTTGGTCGTGCGCTTCGATATCACCATGTGTGAGCGCAGTAAGGGTTACACCTTCTGGCATATTAAGGCCGGTTAAGCTAATGTGATCGCCTATAGCAAGATTACTAATGTCGACTTCAATGCCATTCGGCATATCTGCTGGCAGACAAGAAACTTCAACAGCATTAATAAACTGGTTAAGAATAGCGCCTAGACGAATTGCTTCGTTGTCATCAGAGCCAGTAAAGTTCAGTGGAATACTGGTAACAATAGTTTGCTTCATGTTAATACGTAATAAATCAACATGAGTAACGGTGTTTTTAGCAGGGTGGCGCTGTAAGTCTTTAATAATAACAGGCTCTACTTTTTTATCAATCGACAAATCTAAAACTGACGTGAATGCATCGTCGTTTTCTAATAGATGTGTGATCTCGTGTATGTTTAGTGAAATTGCACTAGGTTCTTTGCCTGCACCGTAAACGATAGCAGGTAATTTCTCTTCACGACGCAGGCGGCGGCTCGCACCTTTGCCCTGGTCATCTCTTGTTGTTGCATTAATGATCATGCCCATTTTGACTCTCCAAAAAATAAAAAAACACCACCAATTGGGTGTTATATAAACTAAAAATAAAACTAACTATATAAACAATATGCTTTGCGACCAAACATATCGAGGTGATGATTTTACCCGAAAATAGAGCTAAAGAAAACGTTATCTAGACTTGATCCAGAACACCAAGCCAACTGCTGCACTGACACCACTAGCCAACCATAAAGCATTGGTAGCTAAAACACCTGAAAGTATGACCAACGCACCTGCAAAAATAGCCGATGTTTGTTTGTTGGTGTTGTCTTTTAGTTGTTTAACAATTGAATCTGTTTGTTGGGCGTATAGACCAGACAGGTCTTTCATTTTGTCGAGCTTCTTTAGAGCGCTAATGGCTAGTGCCGGCAATTCTGGAATGTCTTTTAATAGTTGTGGCGCTTGTTCTTTGAGTTTTTCAAATGTATTTTTCATGCTGTATTTCTCTTTGACTAAGTCTTCTAAAAAAGGTTTTGCTGTTGCCCATAAATCAAGTTGTGGATAAAGTTGTCTACCCAACCCCTCAATGTTCAATAAGGTTTTGTCTAATAATAACAGTTGCGGCTGAACAGTGATGTCAAAATTTTTCGCCTCAGCCATCAAATCCATCAGCACCTGTCCAAAGGAGATCTCACCTAAAGATTTTTCAAACATGGGCTCACAGATTCTGCCGATGGCTTTTTCGAAGGCTACTACATCAGTGCTAGCGCTTGCCCAGCCTGACTCAATGTAAGCACTGGCCACACCGTGATAATCTTGATTAAAGAAGGCTAAAAAGATATCGGCAAGAAAGTCCTTATCGGTTTCGGTGAGTGTACCCATAATACCAAAATCGACACCAATATAATTGCCATCAGCGCCGATAAAGATATTGCCAGGGTGCATATCGGCATGAAAGAAGTTGTGCTTAAACACCTGGGTAAAAAAAGATAATGACACCCTCTTCAGCCAACCTTTTAAGGTCGACATTATCGGCTTTAAGTTGGGCGATATTACCAACGGGTGTGCCGTAAATGCGCTCGGTAGTTAAGATGTTTTTCACTACACAAGTCCCAAAATACTTTTGGCACATAGAGTAAGCTTGAATTTTGGAAATTTTGTCGTAGTTGTGAGGCGTTGTTGGCCTCATTAAGCATGTTTAGTTCGTTTAAGATAATAGCTTCAAATTCTGCAACAATCTCTAAGGGGCGCACCTTCTCACTCATTGGGTGCTTACTAAGCAATCTAGCCAAAGCGTACATCAGTGCAATATCGCGCTTAATGATTTGATCAATATTGGGGCGCACCACTTTAACCACAACGGCATCACCATCATGTGTAATGGCAGTATGCACTTGGGCGATGGATGCTGAGGCAAGCGGCGCCTGGTCAAACTCTTTGAATAATTGCTCTGTGCTATCACCCAGAGATTGTTCAATCATGCACTTGGCTTCAGCTGAATCAAAGGCAGGGCAACTGTCTTGTAACTTGGCCAGTTCGTCGCCAATGTCATCTGGTAACAAATCTCGTCTGGTAGAAAGTGTTTGCCCAAACTTAATAAAAATTGGTCCTAGCTCTTCTAGTGCTAAACGAATGCGTTCGCCGCGTGTGTATTGCTTTACCGGAAAATAATGCCAAGGGATTAAATATAAAAGCGGCTTAAAGCTTTTTAACAAAGGCGTAGATAGGACTAGGCTGTCTAATCGATAGCGCATTAAAATACGTGAGATAGCAATAAATCTGACCAAGTTGCGCATCTGTTTAGGCGTCCTTGTTTTTAAATAATTTAGATTTTGTTGGCGCGATGAGCAAAGTAGTTAGTTCGTCTTTGAGTGTTTCTAATGGGTTGTCAGACGCTTTAAAACTTTTGGCCAGTTTGCCTACTTGATGGGCGACAATATCACCCGTATACTTAGACAGTATTTCTTCGAAGTCAATGTCAATCTGTTGAAGTAGGTCGACTAATAATTGCGCGGTTTTAACATCACCATGAATGACGATTTTATCTTGTCGAAGCAATTCGGTTAAATCCTCACCTTGAAATAACGCTAAGAAAACACTAGATTTGAGTTTGATATCGACATCAGCGCCAGCACTTGTGTCTGTGGTGACAAAAATACGATCATTGGTACAGACAAAGTTGACGTTGATCGGCAAGTCTTCTAGAGCAAAATACAGCGTTTTTCCGTTGAGCGCACCTAGATCTGCGTTACCCTGATCGATTAAATAGTTTAAGGCTTGTTCAAGCACAAAGTGTTGCATAGGATTTAAACCTTAATGCCCTTGTGTAATGCGACGATGCCACCTGATAGGTTGTGATACTCGCAGAAACCAAAACCCGAGTCCAACACCATAGACTTTAGTGTTTCTTGATCAGGGTGTTTGCGAATAGATTCGGCTAAATATTGATAAGATTCTTCGTCATCAGCAATCATGCCACCGAGTTTTGGCATGACGCTGAATGAGTAAAAATCATAGAATTTTTTCAAAACTTGCTTATCGAGCAGGTTTCAAATGATGGGCATATTCAGCTAATTCTGTCTCCAT
>AJXC01001792.1_pt1 | contig 65260 bp, 80 predicted proteins | sample 404948 | NCBI WGS metagenome assembly AJXC01 (sample SAMN02954314, study PRJNA77837) | marine metagenome | biome: aquatic; feature: Guaymas Basin Hydrothermal Plumes; material: sea water; isolation source: Guaymas Basin Hydrothermal Plumes and Background water depths 1600, 1775... ... | reverse complement strand
GATTCTCCTGCAGCGGGTGCTAAGTCACTTCGTCAAGCATACGATTGTTGGATGGCTAAAGCTGATCCAGTTTGAGTTTTGCTAAAGATCACCATGAGTTTGCTCGTGCATTCGAGTCATTCCCAGGTGATGCAGATTCTCTATACCCTGGTTGGAGAGACAAGCTAGGTGTTCACAAGTAAGCCTTGTAACTCTTAGTTATAAAGAGCCTCTGCTACATGCGGGGGCTTTTTTTTCTAAGAAACACTTACATAAGCAAGAACAACACCTTTTGTTTATGTAAGTGTTTCAAGCCATACAAGCCACTACATTAAGGAGTGGACAACATTAATAAGGATAGAACTATGTCAGATTTCGATATCAATCAATTTAAAATTAAATTAGAGCCATTTTACGAAGCACAATCAAACGAGGCAGAACTTTACACTGCAGCATACAATGCACGCCTACCAGTGATGGTTAAAGGTCCAACAGGTTGTGGCAAGTCTCGTTTTATTGAGCACATGGCATACAAACTAGGTAAACCTATTATTACTGTTTCTTGTAATGAGGATATTACTGCATCTGACTTAATTGGCCGATACTTACTTGATGCAAATGGCACTCGCTGGGTAGATGGCCCGTTAACACTAGCAGCACGTCATGGTGCTATTTGTTATCTTGATGAGATTGTAGAGGCACGTCAAGACACTATGGTGGTTATTCACTCGTTAACAGATCACCGTCGTGAGTTAATGTTAGACAAAAAAGGTGAGTTAGTTAAAGCACACCCTGATTTCCAATTGGTGATCTCGTACAATCCTGGTTACCAGTCACTCATGAAAGACCTTAAGCAGTCAACTAAGCAGCGCTTTACTGGTATGGATTTTGATTATGCTTCAGCTGAGCTTGAAGCCTCAATTGTTACCACAGAGTCAGGTGTGGATGCTGATACGGCGGCTAAGCTGGTGAAGCTTGCACAAGCAACGCGTAATTTGGTTGGTCATGGCCTTGATGAGGGTGCATCAACACGTTTGCTTAATTATGCGGGCACACTCATCGCTTCAGGCGTTGAAGTTAAAGATGCGTGCCATATGGCGCTTGTTTGCCCAATTACTGATGATGCAGAGGTTCGCACAACCATGGGTGGTGCAATTGACGCTATCTTTGGTTAAAGATCAGTTAATAACGTGACTGAGGAAATTCTATACCAGCCCCTAGATTGTTCATTTGAATCAGTTCAAGAGGTTTTTTCTTTAAATATTGAGCAAGCAACTGAAAGGCTTTCTGAGGAAAGTCTGAGTGAATATTATAAAGGTGCAGAGTTCTTGTCTAAGATTGGACAGGGCGACAAACTTTCGATTGCCTTCCTTAAGACAATGCCTTGGGCAGGGGAGCATTTTGGCGATAGCAGTATTAAGAAAATTGTTGATTTCGCCTATAATAAGATTTGTAGAACGCCTAATAAGCCAGCAGTTGAAGGTTTTTTAGATAGTTTTATTGTTGTTGTTGAGCATATCAATAAAGATCAACTAGATGAGTACCTGGATTTGATTGAATACCATTTATCTGAAACAACTTTTTCAATTCATGGTATTCATGATACGCATGCATCGCCCTCATTAAAGGCGATGCTTGGTAATATGCGCTTATTGTTAGAGCAATTAGAATTTAATGGTATTTATGAGTGGATTAATTATGGCTTAAGATATTTTCGAGATCATCCAGAACGTCAAGAAGAGTATTTTTCACTTTCTACGGCTGATTCAAAAGCAGTATTTCAGCGCCAACGAAAAGGTTTATTGTTTTCTGATATTGAGCGTCCAATCAACATGTTTCAACGCTCGCTATGGAAGACGGATTTTATGTACGCCCCGTATTCACCAGACTTTGAAAAATTAGAACATTTTCACCCTTATTTAGAAGACGATGTTATTCGTTTACCTGATATTTATGAAGAATTAAACGGTGTTAATGCTTGCCGACGCTACATGGCTTTGGTAGCGCATTTGATCGCACATCATCAATTTACCACTAAGATTGTAGCTGACAATGTGTCACCACAACAGCGATTCTTTACCGAAGTATTTGAAGATGCACGTGTTGAATACCTAGCTATACAAGAGTATCCTGGCTTGAAACGCTTATGGCTAAGCTTGATACCGATAGTTGATGAATTCGATTGCGATGACACACAGCAATCTTGCTTGCGACATCGAGCTATTATGCTAACTCGTGCACTGATTGATGATAACCACCCATACAAAAATCCGATTATTTTAGAATATGTTGAGAAGTTTAAGGCTTTGATGGCTAAGGGTGTGTCAACATCATCAGACAGTTTGAGTCTTGGATTGGGTTATTTAATCAAAACTAGAAATGCATCTGATGCATTAGGAAAAATTTACTTTAAAAATACTGAAGTGACTTACCGTGATGACAATCGCTCAATATGGTTGTTTATTGAAGAATTTGACGAAGAAGACAATATTTTTGAGCATCAAAAAAAATCTGAAGACGAAGACGAAGACCAGGTTGAGGTCATACCACCTCATTATTATGATGAATGGGATTACGCTCATGAGTCTTATAAGCCAGATTGGGCGGCGGTTTATGAGCGTCTTCATACACATACTGACGCATCAAAAATTGATCGAATTTTAGAAAAACATTCAGCATTAGTTAAGCAACTTAAAAAAGTATTAGACCTGCTTAAACCGCAAAACAAAAAACGCATTCGCTACCAAGAAGAGGGTGCTGAGCTAGATTTGGATATTGCCCTTAGAAGTGTAATCGATATTAAAAATGGTACTCAACCAGACACACGAATTAACGTTGATTTTGAACATGATTCTAGAAGCGTATCAGTACTGTTGTTGCTCGATCTGTCACAATCTTTGAACGAAGTGGTTGGCAATACAGGTCAAACCATTTTAGAGCTTTCGCAAGAGGCGGTATCTTTGTTGGCTTGGGCAGTAGAACAACTGGGTGATAATTTTGCCATTGCTGGCTTTAATTCTGACACTCGACAAAAGGTAATGTATTACCATATTAAAGGTTATAGTGAGCATTGGGATGATGCAGTAAAGTCCGCGCCTAGCTGACCTTAAAGCTGAACTTTCAACGCGCATGGGTGCGGCTATTCGTCATGGTGCGCATTATCTAGATATGCAACAAAGCGACAAAAAATTAATGCTTATTTTGACCGATGGTGAGCCAGCTGATATTGATATGTATGACCCTAAAGCCCTAATTCAAGATACCCATAAAGCTGTACAAGAGGTGCAACAAAAAGGTATGTATCCATATTGTATTAGTTTAGATAAAAAAGCTGATGAGTATATCTCTGATATTTTTGGTTCACATTACTCAGTGATTGATCGCATTGAGTCTTTACCAAAAGAGCTGCCACAATTATTCTTGTCACTCACTAAATAATGTTTACTAACGTCGTTACTGCTACTGTTGATTTTGATTATCAAGGGCAGCATTACGCATTAAAGAATGTGATAGATATCGACTATATTATTCATCATGAAGATTTTTTTAATTCGGTTTATTTGTCAATAGCTAAAGCTAACAATATTGACTTATATTCTTATCAGCTTGAAATTCTAATAGATCAAAATATTGTGTTTTCTAACGAAAAAGGCTACGTACAAGGTTGTGTAAATAATGGCGAGATAGATCTGGATTTATTAAAAGAAAATCAACTACAAGCAGAATGCTTGCCAAAAGTGGAAGGCATTATGCATAAATACTTTACTAAAGATCAGCATAGTGATGAAATTATTCAAGCGCTGATAGAGGCTTATCTTGAAGGAAAAAATAGATTTATATGTCTTATATAGTGCCATCATAAATTTGATGTAAAAGCTCTAATTGGTACGATAAGACAAACTACTTTCAAGGATGCCTTAATGCAGATAAAGTCAATCGTTAGAGGCGGATAATCATTTAAACAATTGGCAGTACAGTGGTGCTGTCAAAATGATGCCACTCGTATCGAATCGGATAGTTACGACGATAATCTTCAAAATTTCCAATATTTTTGATTGCCACTGTGTCTTGTTTAAAGTCATAAATTTCGTTTAGAGTATCTTTAAGGTTGTCTTTTTTAACCTTTAAAATGCCAGGAGCAATCAAATTAACAATACTCTCGTCTTGCTTGTAGCCAGTAAAGTCACATAAGGCCTCATAAACCATAAAACTACCCATAAATTTGGCGTCAACCGAGTGCCCAGCAATATGGGGCGTGGCCCAATAAGCATCCTTTTGTAGATTCTGATTGATATTAGGTTCATTTTCCCAACAATCAATAATATTGACCTTGGTTTGAGTTTTTTCCCAAACATTTTCATTAATCACACCACCTCTGGCAGCGTTAAATAAAATAGTTTGATTGGTAATGTTGTGAAAATTAGCCTCGTTCAATAATTGATAAGATGGATGCTCTCCATCAAATGTCAGTGGCGTATGAAATGTAACGATGTCTGCACTAAGTGCTGTATCGAGATCAACAAAATTGAGCAGATCTTCAGAGTCTTGACGTGGTGGGTCGTTGAGAAGGGTTTTTATACCCATTAATTCAGCTTTGGCGGCTAATCTTGAGCCAACATTGCCCACACCGATTATGCCCAATGTTTTTTTAGTGTAATCAAAATTAAGCTCGTCTGCCAAATTAACAATTGCACTTATAACAAACTCGGCAACCGCCATTGAGTTGCAGCCTTGAGCTGAAAAGAAAGTAATGCCATTATCTTGAAGATAGTTTTGATCAACATGATCAAGGCCGGCTACAGTTGAACCGACAAATTTAACTTTACTACCCTCTAACAAGGCCTGATTAACTTTGGTGCGTGAGCGTACAATCAGTACGTCTGCCTCTTTTTACCGCGGCTTTGTCGATACTCCGTCCAGGCAAAGAGAAAATCTCGCCAAAATCGCCAAATATTGTGTCATAGGCATAGCATGCATCATCAATAACTAATTTCATAATGTCCAATCGATAGGTTGTTGGTTGTGCATTTTAAGGTAGTCATTGGTTTGTGAGAAATGTTTACAACCAAAAAAACCTTTATGTGCAGAGAAGGGCGATGGATGTGCCGCAGTTAAAACCAAGTGTTTGTTTTGATCAATTAGTTCGGCTTTTTTCTGAGCATGGGCACCCCACAACAAAAACACTAAGTTTTGTTTTTTCTCATTAAGGATATCAATCACCGTATCAGTAAAATCAACCCAGCCTGATTTGGCATGAGATCCGGGTGAATTTTTCTCAACTGTGAGTACGCTATTGAGTAGCAGCACTCCTTGTGATGCCCAATGGGTCAAATTACCGCTTTGGCTAGGTGTAATGTCTAAATCCGATAAGAGTTCTTGATAGATATTTCTCAGCGATGGTGGGATGCTAACACCCTCGGGTACTGAAAAACTCAAGCCATGTGCTTGACCTTCGTTATGATAAGGGTCTTGCCCAAGGATAATGACCTTGGTGTTCTCAAAACTGCTGAGATCAAAGGCATTAAATATTTGATCTTTAAGTGGATAAATAGTTTTATTGTGCGCTGATTCGTATTCTAAAAACTCAAGCAGTTGTTGGTAATAATCTTGCTTAAAAATAAAATCAAGTTGTGGAGACCAATCGGCGATCAAAGCCCGGCCCACCAGAGCCTTAGTCTATAACCTAGTGTGGTGGTATAACCCACTTCAACAAATTGTATGCGACCTTCGGTATTGATAAAGAAACTACTGGGCGTGCCCTTGACACCGAATAAGCGAGATAAAGAACCAGATTTGTCATTGATAATGTTGTTTAGCTTAAGGTTGTTTTCTTCAGCGTATTTTTTAATGTCATCATCAGAGCCTGATTGAATGGCAATGTTGAGAACTTTGTAATCTTCTGCTAAGGCTTGAATATTGTCATTTTCTACAGCACAAACTGGACACCAAGTTGCCCAAAAGTGAATCAAAATACCTTGATCAGGTAAAGGCTTAGAGTTCATCACTTCATCGGTGAGGGTTTGGGAGCTAAAACTGGGCGTCATGCCTTGAGTGAGGTCTTGTTGTTGCCACATGCGGATAACAAAAATAGCCAAAACAACCATCATAAATTGCATGAGGGTTTTGCGAGATGGACGATTAATTTTCATGCGCTATATTATAGCCTAAGCAGATAATTGATAAAAATTACCAAATTATTTTTTGTTTTGTATCAGCAAAAGTAAAAATTAACTTATATCCTGTATCGAATGAGTAATTTATTAATACGTATAATCGCTGTGGCGCGTATGTAGCAATTTGCCATAATAAGGTCATTAAAGTGTTAACATAAGTCATAAAACAGGAGGATAGATGAATACAGCAGTTAAGGCAGTGGGTTTATTTGCAGGCGGCGTTAGTGCTTATGTTATGGGTTCTTTTATGATTAACATGGGTACTGATATGGCCGATATGACCAAATCAGTAGAGCAAATGACTAATGATGTTCATTCAATGGCAAAAAACATGAACGGCATGGCTGGCAACATGATGCAAATGGCACAAAGCATGATGGAAGGTCAAAAGAAAATGGGCGATGATTTTGCCAATGTAGCCAGAGACATGAATGTGATGACGGGTTCGATGATTTCCATGAGTAGAGACATGAACGGTTTGGGTTCAGAAATATCCGGCATGAATACCAACATTAAAGAGATGAATCAATCCATGTCCCGTATGAGTGGTGATATATCTACGATGAATAATTCAATGTCAGGGATGCGTTATGACATTAATAAATTCACCAAGCCTGAAAGCATTATGATGCCTTGGCTGCGTTAATTTTTTTTGCAGATCTGAGTTTTCAATTATAGGTCTAATCAAGCCGTCTATTTTTTTGTACGTATCTCTTCTGAAGTCAAAAACATTTTTGGCGTTATTTAGAAGATTGTTAGTATCAGAAAATATATCAATATTAAGTCTTTTTTTCTTTAACAAAATCATCAGATACGAATGATTTTATGTAACGCATTTTCGCAATTTTGATTTACAAAAAATGACGGATTGGATACAGCGCTGGAAAGATGGAAAAATTGGCTGGCACCGACAAAGTGTTAACTCTAAATTAATTGAATTTATTAATTGTTTGGCGTTGCAATCGGGTGACAGTATCTTTGTTCCACTTTGTGGCAAGAGTCAAGACATGGTTTATTTGCTAGAGCAAGGCTTTAAAGTCATTGGAGTTGAGGTTAGTCAATTAGCAATTGAGCAATTTTTCAGTGAAAATCATTTGAGGTATTCCCTTAAGAAGACACAATCATTTAGCATCTATCAAGCTGAAAATATTACTTTGTATTGTGGTGATTATTTTGCATTAAAAGCCAGTGATTTAAAATCTATAAGTGGTGTATATGATCGCGCTTCATTAATCGCATTACCCATTGATTTAAGAGCAAAATACGTGCGTCATTTATACTCTATAATACCGAGTGCTTGTCGGGTGTTGTTATTAACACTAAATTACCCGCAACAACAAATGAGTGGCCCACCTTACGCACTAAGTGGAAGCGAGGTTGTGTCACTCTTTAGTAAAGGGTTTGAATGTCAGCAGTTACAGTGTTTTGATGACATTGAGAATGAGCCCAAGTTTCTACACGCTGGTGTAGATTTTATTGAAAAAGCAACTTATTGTTTGCAAAAGGAGAAGTAAAAAATGGCAAAAAAAGTAAAAGGAATGGTGGCACAATTTGGCACTAAAGGGTATGGTTTTATTACAGGTGATGACGGTGAAAAATATTTTGTTCACCAAAAAAATATTTACAACAAGGCACGCCTAAAAGCAGACACACGCGTTGTATTTAATGCTGAGAATTCTGAGAAAGGTTTAGTGGCAGTCAATGTTAAGTTGCAAGGGTCTGAATCTTCAGAGTCAAAGCCACTTTCAGACACAAACATTAAGATTATGTTCTTGTTTTTATTGGTAATGCAAATCATCATGGCTTACTACGTATTTTTAGCACCCGTGGCAAAATGAAATTAAAGCTTGCTTTGGTTATTGTTTCGTCAGTAGTGCTTAGCGGGTGTCTTTCAACGCCTGCAGTTACGGTTAATAATATCTGTAACTTAATGGATGAAGAGGTCAGCTGGTATCGATCAGTTAAAGCCAGTGAGAAAAAATACGGCGCACCTGCACATGTGCAACTCGCCATTATGTACCAAGAGTCACATTTTGCTTCTGATGCAAAACCACCAAGAGAAAAATTATTTCGGCGTAGTGCCTTGGTTTAGGCCAACTTCTGCTTATGGTTTTGCACAAGTAAAAGATGAAACTTGGGATTGGTATCAGCTAAAAACAGGCAATTATGACGCAGATCGTGATGATTTTGATGATGCAGCTGATTTTGTCGGTTGGTACATTAATCAATCTAAAAAGCGCTCAGGCATTTCAAAATCAGACGCTTACAATCAATACTTGGCGTATCACGAAGGTCATGGCGGTTTTAATAAAAAATCTTACTTGGCTAAAGATTGGCTAATGAAGGTTGCCAAAGGCGTTGAGAAGAATGCCAAGCGCTATAAAAAACAGCTTAATCAGTGTGCATCACAGCTTGACAGTAATAGAATCTGGAAATTCTTTTAACTAATCATTATTTTATATGTGGGTTAAAGTGTTGGAATCTGTGCCGAAAGAAGGCACAATGGTTGAGGTAAATACCCAAGACAAAGATTTGTTTGTGACCTTGGTGGATGGAAAATTGTATTGTGCAGAAAATCGTTGTCCACACGAAGACATCAAACTGACATTAGGTTGTTTAAAGGGAAATCGGGTTAAGTGTTCATTACATGGCTTTAGTTTTGATTTGTCAACGGGTGATAGTTCAGAGCAAGACGTAGATAACATGCGCACTTATCCTGTTAAACAAGAAAATAACGAAATATACGTAGAAATATGAATCCTCAAGAATTAATGAAATCAATCATTCAGCGCATTGCAACGGGTCCTGATTTGAGCAAGAATATTGCTTTTGAAGAAGCCAAAGACGGCATGCAAGCCATACTTAAAGGTGAGATTGATGATGTGCAATCAGCAATCTTTTTAATCGCACTTAGAATGAAGCGCGAGACCATGGAAGAGAACGAAGGCATCTTGGCGGCGATTTTGACCGAGAGCGACAAGCAAGAGGTGGATGTTGAACATTTGGTAGATTTAGGCGACCCATACAGTGGTTACAATCGTTCCATTCCAATTTCGTCATTTTTACCGCCTTTATTAGCCGAGTTAGGTTTGCCCACGGTGATCCATGGTTTGGATAGCGTATCGCCAAAATACGGTCTAACACACCGTCATATTAATCAGGCACTGGGCTTGAGTGTGGATCATTCCACGGCCGAGGCAAAGGCGAGAATTGAAAACACAAGCATTGGTTGGTCGTACGTTGATCAAAAAAGTTATTGCAAAGGTTTGCACGACATAGTTTCACTGCGTGATCGTGTGATTAAACGTACGGTGATTAATACCGTAGAGACTTTAATTGGCCCATTACGTGGCAAAACCACGCACTCTATTTTGGGCTATGTGCACAAACCTTATCCGCCTATTTATGCGCATTTAGTTAAAGCTTCAGGCATGGATACCGCACTTTTGGTTCGCGGGGTTGAAGGTGGCGTTGTGCCATCATTGCGTCAAAAGGGTTTGATGGTTTCATATCAAGGCACTGACGAGCAAGATCGAGTGGATATCGACCCATCATCAATTGGCATTGATCAAGATATGCGTGCAATCTCTTTCCCAGGTGAGATGGATGTGAAAAGTGATATTAAGGACTTGGCTGAGTACACGGTTAAACTGGGAAAATCTGCTCTATCAGGCGAACAAGGTATGTTTTATGATGGTCTGGTTTTATCGGCTAGTTTGATTCTTTGGCACACTAAAAAATCAGATTCACTTGCTGATGCAGCTAAGATTGTAAGGTCAACTCTTGATTCTGGTAAAGTACTTAATCGATTAAAGTAAATTTCATATAAAAGTACTTTTTTGATTTTTCATATAGGCTACAATGTCGATTATATGAAATACATTACTTTATTTCTACTGTTATTAAGTCTTGTCGCTAGTGCTAATCTAGCTACGCTCAAAGATGGTTTGCTATTAGATTCAAATACCAATAAGCCTTATACGGGAAATATTGAAACCCTTAATGAGAGTTGGGGTGAAAACAAAATTGAATTCTCTAAAGACTATATTGATGGTCTACTTCATGGTCAAGAAAGAACTTTCTATCGCTCTGGAGAGCTAAAGTCCGTTGGTTATTTTAGAGAAGGCCTGCTCAATGGTACCGTTTCAATGTACTTTGAGGATGGGACTTTAATGGGTCGTATGGAAATGGAAAATAACCTTAACAATGGAAGAGGTATTCGTTATTACTCCAATGGCAATAAACAACTTGAAAGATTTTTTGTTAATAATAAGTTAGAAGGTTTGACTAGAGGCTGGTATGAGAGTGGTAATATAAAAACAGAAAAAGATTATAAAAATGGGTTGCTTCACGGTTATTTAAAAACTTATTATAAAGATGGCGGCATATATGAGGAAGTTAAATATGAACACGGAAAACCTAAGTTTAAGAGAGCGTATCTTGAAGATGGTACATTAATTGATGAAAGTATGTTTTTTGATAAGCGTTTAATTAAACTGATTACAGGATAAAAACATTTTTTAAAAAATTTATTCGTATATAAAAATTTATTCGTATATAATTAAAGAACTTTTTATCCAACGGTGGGTAAAAAACCTGAACAAGGATGTTCGTATATTTTTCTAAATTATTTTAGGGAGATTGCGAGCATTTTTTTTGACTTGTAAAAAAGTCATTGCCATTTTACAATTATTGAAGATTGTAAAATTTGAACAAAGATGTTCGTATATTTTTCTAAATTACTTTAGGGAGATTGCGGACATTTTTTTTTGGCTAAAAACAAGCGATTTTGACAATAGTGTTGAATTGTTTTATTTAATAAAAAATGGAGAAAAAAATGAAGTTACATAAGAGTATAAGTAGTATTGCGCTAGCAGCTAGTTTAGCAGCCAGTATGAATACGTCAGCAATTGCAGCTGAGACAATTAAAGTAGGTATCCTGCATTCATTGTCTGGCACTATGGCAATTAGTGAGACAACGTTAAAAGATACAATGTTAATGTTAATCGAAGATCAAAATAAAAAAGGTGGTGTTCTTGGAAAACAATTAGAAGCGGTTGTTGTTGATCCTGCGTCAAACTGGCCTTTATTTGCTGAAAAAGCGCGTGGCCTGATTGAGAATGATGGTGTTGATGCAATTTTCGGATCGTGGACATCGGTTTCTAGAAAATCAGTTCTTCCTGTGATTGAAGAGTTGAACAGTGTATTTTTCTACCCAGTTCAGTACGAAGGTGAAGAGTCGTCTAAAAACGTATTTTATACAGGCGCTGCTCCAAACCAACAAGCAATTCCAGCAGTGGATTATTTGATGAATGATCTTGGTATTGAGCGTTGGGTTCTTGCAGGTACAGACTATGTTTATCCTCGTACCACGAATAAGATTCTTAAGGCTTACTTAAAGTCAAAAGGCGTTGCTGATTCAGACATTATGGTAAATTACACACCATTCGGTCATTCTGATTGGCAGACTATCGTGTCTGATGTTAAATCATTTGGTTCTGCTGGCATGAAGACTGCAGTAGTGTCTACAATTAATGGCGATGCTAATGTTCCGTTCTATAAAGAATTAGGCAACCAAGGTGTTTCATCATCTGATATTCCTGTTATTGCATTCTCTGTTGGTGAAGAAGAACTTTCCGGTTTAGACACTAAGCCTCTAGTAGGACACCTTGCTGCATGGAATTATTTCATGAGTGTGGATGAGGATGTTAACCACGAGTTTATTGCAAAATGGAAGTCATTCATTAAAGATGATAATAGGGTAACTAACGATCCAATGGAAGCGCACTACATTGGTTTTAATATGTGGATTAAAGCAGTTGAAAAAGCAGGTACAACAGAAGCTAACGCTGTACAAGATGCTATTATCGGTGTGACTACACCTAACCTATCTGGCGGTGTTTCTGCAATGATGCCTAATCATCATATCACCAAGCCTGTGTTAATTGGTGAGATCCAGTCTGACGGACAATTTGAGACAGTTTGGTCTACATCAGGCCTTGTTGCTGGTGATGCATGGTCAGATTTCCTACCAGGATCTAAAGACTTAGTTGCTGACTGGAGAGCGCCTTTAAGTTGTGGTAACTACAACGTTAAGACAGCAAAATGTTCTGGTCAAAATTTCTAAATTTTAAAGTTTAGATTGTTATAATTAACCGCCCCTTAATCAAGGGGCGGTTTTTTTTAATTAAAAATACAAATGTATAAATACTCCCTATATCCATTATTATTAATTATCGGTCTCTTTACGCCTTTACAGAGTTTTTCAGGTGTGGATTTTCAAACGACACTTAATCAGTTGTCAGAGAAAAGTTTTTCAAAAAAATTAAAACAGTTGAAGCTATTATTAGTAGTAAGAATCCAAGAACTAAATTTGTTCTTGAGTCGTTATCTAAAGGTAGAGTTTATTACATTAAAAATACCAAGAAAGTTGTTCTTGGATTAAAAAGTGACGAAAAATATATAACTAAAGATTTGGTCAATGATGAAACTCTAGGTATTTTTACCAAACGTGAAATTAAAAAAGTAGGTATTAATAATAAAATTCGTCAAAAAATTAAGATTGGTTTAGCAACAATAAATTTAATGGATGCTAACAAACTAATTAGGCTGCAAGCAGTTAAAGCCATTTATAAAGATTTAAACCAAGAGGTTGTCGCCACCATAAAGCCTTTAATGGAAGGTGAGAGTGATGTCGATGTAAAAGAAGCAATGTTAGTTGCTATTAATATATTTAATTTAAATAGCAAGAATTCAGAAGAGCGTATTAACGCAATTCAAAACCTTAAAGGAAGTTTAGAGCCTATAGTCAAGGTTCGTTTAAAGCGCTTAAAGCGCAATGATAACAATGAGCAAGTCAGACTGGTAGCAGAAAGTGCACTTAAAAATATTGAATCAAGAATTAGCCGATTTAAAATAATAGAAACTTTATTCTTCGGTATTAGTTTTGGTTCTGTTTTGATTCTAGCAGCTATTGGTTTGGCCATTACTTTTGGTGTGATGGGTGTAATCAATATGGCGCATGGCGAGTTGATTATGTTGGGAGCTTATACAACTTATGTCGTGCAGTTGTTAATGCCAAACTACATAGGATTGTCTATTCTTGTGGCTATACCTGCCGCGTTTATCGTGTCTGGTTTGGTAGGAATCTTGATTGAGAGAGGGATTATTCGTCACCTTCATGGTAGGCCATTAGAAACACTGCTCGCAACTTTTGGTGTTAGTTTAGTGTTACAGCAAGTGGTTCGTACGATATTCTCACCTCTAAATCGTTCGGTGGAAACACCAGAATGGATGTCTGGCGCGTTAGAAATAAACGGTATTTTATCCCTGACCTGGAATAGGCTGTACATCATTGTTTTTTGTTTGATTGTTTTTGCTGCACTTGTNATGGTCTTAAANAANACTTCATTAGGGTTGCAAGTAAGGGCGGTTTCACAAGACAGAAACATGGCTCGTGCTATGGGTGTTCGTTCAAATTGGGTGGATGCAATGACATTTGGTTTGGGTTCGGGTGTTGCTGGCATTGCCGGTGTGGCGTTGTCACAACTCACAAATGTGGGCCCAAACCTGGGTCAAGCTTATATTATTGATTCCTTTATGGTGGTGGTATTTGGTGGTGTAGGAAATCTGTGGGGTACTTTAATAGGTGGCTTTGGTTTGGGAATTATTAATAAATTTATGGAGCCTTGGGTTGGTGCTGTCTTGGCTAAAGTCTTAATCTTGATATTTATTATCTTGTTTATCCAAAAAAGGCCAAGCGGCTTATTCCCTAGAAAGGGAAGATCTGCGGAGACGAATTAATGATATTTTCTAGTATTTTAAGAAGCGACACCGGGGGGAAGGTTTTTTTATCAGTACTGACATTAGTCGCTGTATTGATACCTTTTTTAAACTTAGCATTACCTGCAGATCATCCTCTTTACATATCCACTTATACAGTTACTATTTTAGGTAAGTACTTAACCTATGCACTCTTAGCAATTGCTGTTGATTTAGTATGGGGCTACTTAGGCATTCTAAGCCTTGGTCATGGTGCATTCTTTGCTTTAGGTGGTTATGCAATGGGCATGTACCTAATGAGGCAAATTGGAGACAGGGGCGTGTATGGCGATCCCGTGTTACCTGACTTTATGGTTTTTTTGGATTGGAAAGAATTACCATGGTTTTGGCAGGGGTTTGACCAATTTTGGTTTGCAATCATTATGGTGTTATTAATACCAGGATTACTTGCTTTTATCTTTGGTTGGTTAGCATTCCGCTCTAGAGTGACAGGTGTTTATTTGTCTATCATGACACAAGCCCTGGTTTATGCATTGATGCTGGCCTTTTTTAGGAATGAGTTGGGTTTTGGCGGTAATAACGGACTGACTGATTTTTAAGGATATTTTAGGTTTTAGTTTGCAGTCAGATGCTACTCGAATTGGATTATTTATTGCATCATCGGTGGCATTAGCAGCTGGTTATTTAGCCAGTAGAGCCATTACTAATTCACGATTAGGTCGTGTTGCTGTTGCTATTAGAGATTCTGAGACTAGAGTAAGGTTTATTGGTTATCGTGTTGAATACGTTAAGCTGTTTATATTCACATTCTCAGCAATTTTAGCCGGAATAGCAGGTGCTTTGTATGTGCCACAAGTAGGCATTATTAACCCAGGTGAATTTTCACCTATCAATTCAATTGAAATGGTGATATGGGTAGCTATTGGTGGTCGATACACTTTATACGGCGGTGTTATTGGTGCACTCTTAGTGAATTATTCAAAAACTTTTCTTACCAGTGCCATGCCAGAAATTTGGTTATTTGTATTAGGCGGAATGTTTATTATTGTGACAATACTTCTTCCAAAAGGAATTGCTGGGCTATTAAATAAAGATAGGAGTGCAAAGTAATGAAAAAAAGAATTCGTTCATTTTTTGAAAAATCAGCACCAACTAGAAACATTGATTTACATAAAGACATGGTTCTTTACCTAGAGGACATTACTGTCAGCTTTGATGGGTTTAAAGCGATTGATTCTTTGAATTTATACGTTAGAAAAAATGAATTGCGTTGTATTATTGGCCCTAATGGTGCAGGAAAAACAACAATGATGGATATTATTACTGGAAAGACTCGTCCTGATCATGGTACCGCATGGTTTGGTCAAAATTTTAATTTACTGTTGCATTCTGAAGATGAGATTGCTAGAGCAGGTGTTGGTCGAAAGTTTCAAAAGCCTACAGTTTTTGAGAATCTGACTGTCTTTAATAATTTAGAATTGGCAATGGATAGTGACAAGCGCGTCTTTCCAACGTTGTTTGCTAAATTAACAGCTACTAATCTTGAATCGATTGAATTGGTTTTAGAGAAAATTAATCTAACAGGACAAAGTAAAGAATATGCAGGTTCGCTTTCACATGGTCAAAAACAATGGTTAGAAATTGGAATGTTGTTAATGCAAAATGCCCAGTTATTGTTGATTGATGAGCCTGCAGCAGGCATGACGCATCAAGAAATAGACAAAACATCTGAGCTTCTACAAACCCTAAAACAAGAACATACGGTCATTGTTGTAGAGCACGATATGGATTTTGTTAAATCGCTCGATAGTCCTGTCACCGTTCTGCATCAGGGTAGTGTTCTGGCTGAAGGTAGTATGGATAAAATTCAAAATGATCCTAAAGTTATCGAAGTTTATTTAGGCGAATAATATGATTGAAATTAAAGCATTGAATCAGTTTTATGGGGAAAGTCATACGTTATGGGACTTGGATCTTGATGTCTGTGAAGGCGATTGTATTGCTATTATGGGTCGTAATGGTGTGGGTAAAACAACTTTAGTTGAAAGCATTATGGGCCTTTTACCTATTAAGAGTGGAAGTATTAATTTCCAAGATAGTAACATCACCCATATTCCTTCTGAAAGTAGGGCGTCAATGGGTATCGGCTACGTCCCTCAAGGCAGAAGAATTTTCCCTTTTTTAAGTGTAGAAGAAAACTTAAAGATTGGACTGCCTGCAAGAAAAGATAAGTCTAATGTCATCCCTGAATTTATTTATGAAATATTCCCTGTATTGAGAGACATGTTAGGCCGCCAAGGTGGTGATTTATCAGGTGGACAGCAGCAGCAGTTAGCTATTGGTAGGGCGTTAGTGATTGACCCAAAACTATTAATATTGGATGAGCCTACCGAAGGCATTCAACCAAATGTGATTCTTGAAATTTGTGATATTATTCGAAAACTAAATACAGAGCGAGACATGACTGTAATTTTAGTAGAGCAAAAAATTACCTATTGCTAGAAGGATTGCGGATAAGTTTGTTATTTTAGACAGAGGCAGTAATGTTTGTTCTGGCTTAATGGATGAACTCGATGATAAGTTGATTAAGAAATATTTAACCGTATAAAGGAATGATATAACTATGTTGAAAAATAAAATAAAATTTGCTATTGTAGCGCTTTCGATCGCAGTGATTACACCAGTTTTAGCACATGTGACACCAGAACATGTATTGGGTTTGAGTCATGATTCCGCAAACTCATGGAGCTTGTTTGAAATTGTATTATTAATTTGCACACTTCTTGTTGTGATCGGATTTTTATCAAGAGAACAGAAAATGGATAAAGGCTAGTGCAGTATTTTTATGTGCGATGATTTGGCCAATAGTTGGGTAGCTAAATTAGAATTACATTTTTCTAAGAGCAAGTCTAAAACGTTTCTTTCGAAAAGAAAACACATTGGCCCATTAACCATTCAACGGGCTTTTTATCCTGAGGGTGACTTATGTCACTTGTACTTATTGCACCCTCCAGGCGGTGTTGTGGGTGGAGATCAATTGACAATTGAAGTTAAAACAGACTCGAATTCTTGCTCTTTAATTACCACGCCTGGAGCAACAAAGATTTATCGTTCAAAAGATTGCAAGTGTGCTGTTATTAATCAAAGCTTTAGCATTGCAAATGACAGTTCGTTAGAGTGGCTACCTATGGAAACTATTATTTTTCCAGGTGCTGAATCTAATTTTTTTACTAAATTTTCATTATCTGGTAATGCAAAATTGGCGGCATGGGAGGTCCAATGTTTAGGCAGGCCTGCAATTAACGAGTCTTTTGATGCAGGTAATTTAAAATTTAATTTTGAGTTGTGGAGGGATGACACTCCCATTTTGATTGATAAGTTAAAAATTAATCAATCTGAATTAGACAACGTTGTAGGGTTAAGAGGTCATCCGGTGTTTGGCACTTTTATTATTAGTAGTGCCAGTCAAACAGTATTAGATTTAGTGCGTAGCAAAATTCCACAAGGTAAGGGCTATATTTATGGGGTCACTCAAATTGAAGATATAATTGTAATTAGAGGTTTGGCCAATAAAACACATTTAATTCAAGATATTTTTAGAAATATTTGGCAGTCAGTGCGCCCCCTAGTTTTTGATAGAGAGGCTTCAGTTCCACGAATTTGGGCAACATAATTTAAAGTTAAGGTATAAATATGGATTTAACACCACGAGAAAAAGATAAATTAATAATATTCACGGCAGCTTTGTTAGCAAAACAACGTAAAGATAGAGGGGTTAAATTAAATTACCCAGAGTCTATTGCTTATATTTCATCTGAAATATTAGAGGGTGCACGCGATGGTAAAAGCGTAGCTGAGTTAATGGATTATGGTCGTCAATTACTTACAGAAGATGATGTTATGTCAGGAATATCATCAATGATTCCAGATATTCAAGTTGAGGCTACTTTTCCTGACGGTACAAAACTTGTGACCGTGCATGATCCTATTCAGCCAATTAAAGAAAGCATGGATACTGATGAGAATTCAGATGAAGTATTGATTCCAGGCGAAGTCCTGATTAACATTTCTGACGAAATAGAACTTAATTTAAACAGGAATCGTATTAGAGTTATTATTGCGAATCATGGTGATAGGCCTATACAGGTAGGCTCTCACTATCATTTTTTTGAAACAAATGCTGCTTTATTCTTTGATAGGGATAAAACTAAAGGCTTTAGATTGAATATCCCTTCTGGAACAGCGGTTAGATTTGAGCCCGGTCAAGAGCGTGAGGTCGAATTAGTTGAATACGATGGTAAAAAAGAAGTTTATGGATTTAATGCTAAAATAATGGGGAAAGTATGAGTTCTATTTCTAGAAAGGCATATGCTGAGATGTATGGCCCTACAGTGGGTGACAAGGTTCGTCTAGGTGATACTGAACTTTATATTGAGGTTGAAAAGGATTTTACAACTTATGGAGAAGAAGTAAAATTTGGTGGTGGTAAGGTGATTCGTGATGGTATGGGCCAGAGTCAATTATGCAGTAAAGATGTTGTTGATGTTGTTATTACCAATGCACTTATTCTTGATCACTGGGGTATTATCAAAGCTGATATTGGTATTAAAGAGGGTCGTATTGCAGGCATTGGTAAAGCCGGAAACCCAGATACACAACCAAACGTTACTATTGCAATTGGTGCAGGTACCGAGGTAATTGCTGCTGAAGGGCAAATTGTTACTGCAGGTGGTGTTGACGCACATATTCATTTTATTTGTCCACAGCAAGTTGAAGATGCATTAATGTCTGGTATCACAACAATGCTAGGTGGTGGTACAGGGCCCTCTGCAGGTACTAATGCTACAACATGTACTCCAGGACCATGGAATATACACAGAATGTTAGAAGCAGCAGAAGATTTACCAATGAACCTTGGGTTTATGGGTAAGGGTAACGTAAGCTTACCCAAGCCATTAGAAGAACAAGTGATGGCAGGTGCAATGGGGCTTAAGCTTCACGAAGATTGGGGTACAACGCCAGCAGCTATTGATAATTGCTTGTCAGTTGCTGAAAATTATGACATTCAAGTCGCTATTCATACGGATACTTTAAACGAGTCAGGTTTTGTTGAAGATACTATTGCCGCTTTAAAAGGTCGAACCATACACACTTATCACACAGAAGGTGCGGGTGGAGGGCACGCACCAGATATTATTAGAGCGTGTGGTTATAGTAATGTATTGCCTTCTTCTACAAATCCAACCAGACCTTATACTATTAATACTGTGGATGAACATTTAGATATGCTGATGGTTTGTCATCATTTAGATCCGTCAATTGCAGAAGATGTTGCATTTGCTGAATCACGTATACGACGAGAGACTATTGCAGCAGAGGATATTTTGCATGACTTAGGTGCTTTCTCAATGATTTCATCAGACTCTCAAGCAATGGGTCGAGTGGGAGAGGTCATTACCAGAACATGGCAAACAGCCAATAAAATGAAAATTCAACGTGGACAATTGGAGGGAGATTCATCTACTAATGACAATCTTCGTGCCAAACGATACGTTGCTAAATATACGATTAATCCTGCCATTACTCATGGAATATCACATGAGGTAGGCTCAATAGAAGTCGGAAAATTAGCAGATTTAGTATTATGGAAGCCTAAATTTTTTGGTGCAAAACCAGGGGTTATTATTAAAGGTGGCATGATTGTAGCCGCCCCAATGGGAGACCCAAATGCATCAATACCAACCCCTCAGCCAGTGCATTATAGAAAGATGTTTGGTGCGCTGGGTGCGGCCAGACTAAATACTAGAATGACTTTTTTATCCCAAGCAAGTATTGATGCCGGTATTGTTGATCGACTCAGTCTTAGATCGTTAATAGGTGTAGTCAAATCTTGTAGATCTGTGACAAAATCATCAATGATTCATAACGATTATCAACCTAATATTGAAGTAGATTCTCAAACGTATGAAGTAAAGGCTGATGGGGTTTTATTGACTTGTGAGCCAGCAGCAGAACTGGCATTAGCGCAGAGATATTTTCTATTTTAACAATGAAAGAATTTATTCACAAAATACCTGTCTCTAATGCGATAGATGCAACTATTACTCTGACGTTAGAGCAAAGAGTGAAGAGTCGACTAAAAGCCCAATTAGATAATGGTGAGGATGTGGGTATTTTCATGCAAAGAGGTGGTGTTCTTGAGCACGGCGATCTAATTGAAACCGAAGATAATTTTGTTGTTAAAGTAGTTGCAGCCACAGAATTATTATCATCGATCTATACTACTGATCCATTATTACTTGCGCGAACTTGTTATCATCTTGGTAATCGTCATGTTGAGCTTCAAATTACTCAAAATAGTATTCATTATAGACACGACCATGTTCTGGATGAAATGGTCCAGAGTTTTGGATTAGATGTGATCTCAGAACAATTGCCTTTTTGTCCAGAAAAAGGTGCGTACACTTCGCATTCTGGCCATCATGAGCACTAACATTAATCAACTCGGTTTGTTGAGGCTGATGAGTCTAATGAGTCCAACTCTTCCCATTGGGGGCTTTACCTATTCTCAAGGTATTGAGAAAGCGGTTGAGGATCAATGGATAGTAGATGTTGATAGTGCTTATGAGTGGCTTAGTAAGCAATTACATTATGGCTTAACCTATACTGATTTACCTATTATGCTAAGATTGTATAACGCTTTTGAGAGTAACAATAAAGCAGAAGTTGTTCGCTGGGGGCAAGTATTGTTAGCCTGTCGTGAAACTCGAGAGTTAAGACAAGAAGAAGTTAATCGAGGTCGTGCATTAACCAAGGTTTTAGAAGCATTAGACAGTTCAGTGACGATAGGGTGGGAAGATACAATCAGCACAAATCATTTGTCTGGATTTGCACTCATTAGTACGCATTGGAAAATAACCATCGCTGAATTGTTATTAGGCTATAGCTGGTCTTGGCTTGAAAACCAAGTGTCGGCCGTGGTAAAAATTATCCCACTGGGGCAAACTCAAGGTCAGCAATTATTGCATAAACTGATGCAATTGATTCCCGATATTGTCAATCAATCAATGATATTAACCGAAGAAAATATTGGCATGTCTCAGCCAGCACTAGCAATTGCAAGCAGCTTACACGAGACACAATACACAAGAATTTTTAGATCATAGGAGAAATAAGTGAATAATAAACAACCACTACGCATAGGTATTGGTGGCCCGGTAGGGTCTGGCAAAACTGCACTTTTAGATGTATTGTGTAAAGCAATGCGTGATACTTATCAAATTGCTGTTGTTACTAATGATATTTATACGCAAGAAGATGCAAAATTTTTAACAGCAAGCAATGCTCTAGATGCCGATCGAATTATTGGCGTAGAAACGGGAGGTTGTCCCCATACTGCCATTAGAGAAGATGCATCGATGAATCTTGCCGCTATAGAAGATTTGAGCAACAGGTTTGATGATTTAGACATTATTTTTGTTGAAAGCGGTGGAGATAACTTATCAGCAACTTTTAGTCCAGAATTGGCAGATATTACCATTTATGTTATTGATGTGGCGGAGGGTGAAAAAATTCCAAGAAAGGGTGGGCCAGGTATTACCCGTTCAGATTTGTTGGTGATTAACAAAATTGATTTAGCGCCTTATGTTGGTGCCTCATTAGAGGTAATGGAAAGCGACACCAAAAGAATGAGAGGTGAGAAACCTTTTGTTTTTACTAATTTAAAAAAATCAGTCGGGGTGGATACAATCATTAGTTTTATTATCAAGGATGGCATGTTGTAAATTTAATGCTTTAGTGTAATAAAAAACCCAAAAATCACCTATTAAAGTGACTTTTGAGTAGAGGAGGAGATTTTTATTTATTTGAATTCACTACCAAGGAATGAAAAATTTATTAAACCAAGATTCATTGATAACAGTCACCTCTGCATTAACAGACTTATTATGTTTGAATACATAGTCGTTGCCTGAGGCTGATTGGTGGCATTTTATACAGCCTTCAACTTTTCCTGCTTTAAGCTGATCACCATTAGGTTTGTATTTTGCAAAGAACCAATCTTTATTTTTAGGATTGTATCCTGAATCGTTAATATACGTGGCAAAATAATCATCATTAAGTCGTTGTAATTGTGTAGTATATTCACAAGAATATCAGGGGGATAATGGAACTTACGTCAGAGTTATTGTTGGATTTTTTGCCGTCATTATTTATTTTATTGATTGGCTTCTTTTTTGTTATCGTAGTCATAACATTTTTGTTTGACGTATTTCAGACAAAAGATGCAATCCTTAGAAACTACCCAGTTATTGGTCACTTCCGTTATATTCTGGGTGATCTTGGTGAATTTTTTCGTCAATATTTCTTTGCAATGGATCGTGAAGAAATGCCTTTTAATAGAGCTGAGAGAGGGTGGATAAAGCGTTCTGCTCACAACGAAGACAATACGGTTGCATTTGGCTCTACAAAAAATCTAAATATACCAGGCGCTATTATTTTTATTAATTGCCCATTCCCAACATTGTATTCCGATGCTGTTGCTACTAAACCAGTAATGATTGGTGACGGGTTTTGTGAATACCCGTATTTAGCAAAATCTATTTTTAATGTTTCTGGTATGAGTTATGGTGCTATTTCAAAGCCTGCTGTACTAGCGCTTTCTAATGGTGCAAGAATGGCAGAATGTTGGATGAATACTGGAGAGGGCGGTTTAACTCCTTATCATTTAGAAGGCGGTGCAGATTTGGTGTTTCAAATTGGTACAGCTAAGTACGGCATTAGGGATGAAATTGGGCGTTTAAGTGATGAGAAATTAAAAAAAGGTTGCTGAGTATGATCAAGTTAAGATGTTTGAGCTTAAAGTTTCACAAGGCGCTAAGCCAGGCAAGGGGGGAATACTACCTGGAATGAAAGTAACTGCTGAGGTTGCTAAGATTCGAGGCATTCCTATTGGTAAAGATTCAATTTCCCCTAATAGGCATCCTGAGGTTTCCAATGCCAAAGAGTTGCTTGATTATATAAAACGAATTAAAAAAATCACTAAAAAGCCAGTAGGGTTTAAAACTGTTATTGGTCATACTAGATGGCTTGATAACATATTAGATGAAGTTAAAAAGCAGGGGATAGATTCGGCTCCAGATTTTATTACAATAGATGGTGGTGAAGGTGGTACAGGTGCGGCGCCGATGGCGCTGATAGATAACGTTGGTTTACCACTTAAAGAAGCGCTACCAATGGTGATTGATAAGCTTATACAGAACGGTCTAGAGGATCGAGTTAAGGTTATTGCTTCAGGCAAGCTCATAACACCAGCTGATGTAGCATGGGCAATTTGTGCAGGTGCTGATTTTGTAACTTCAGCACGTGGATTTATGTTTGCCATCGGTTGTATTCAATCCTTAAAGTGTAATAAAAATACTTGCCCAACTGGGGTTGCTACGCATAATAAACGTCTCCAAAAAGGCCTTAACCCTAAAAACAAAGCCATTAAGGTAAAAAATTATGTGGAAAAAATGAAAGAATCTATTGAGGTTATTGCACATTCTTGTGGTGTTGATGAGGTAAGAGGTTTGAATCGATCGCACGTTAGAATTGTGCAAAATAATGGAACATCCATACCGATGGATGAATTGTATTCTGCTGGAGAAAAAACATGAAAGCATCTGATTTATTTGTTAAAGCACTTGAGAATGAGGGAGTGGAATATATCTTTGGTATTCCTGGTGAGGAAAATCTTGATTTATTGGATTCACTTAGAAATTCATCAATTAAATTTATTTTGACTCGACATGAGCAAGCGGCTGCTTTTATGGCGGCAACTTATGGTCGACTTACTGGTAGGGCAGGTGGTTTGTTTTGGGCAACATTAGGTCCGGGTGCGACTAATCTAGTGACTGCAATCGCTTATGCACAGTTGGGTGCAATGCCAATAGTGGTGATTACTGGGCAGAAGCCAATCAAAGCAGGTTTGCAAGGTAAGTTTCAAATACTAGACATTGTTAGAATGATGGAGCCATTGGTTAAAGATTCTGACCAAATTGTTTATGGGCGACAAATTCCTGCTTTAGTACGTGGTGCATTCAGGATTGCCGAAGAAGAGCTACCAGGCGCAGTGCATTTAGAACTACCTGAAGATATCGCTAGAGAAGAAGTAGAGAATGATTATGTTTTTCCAAGACAAACCATTCATCGATTATTTGCCTCTGATCGAGCCATTGAGAAAGCAGCCAAGGTGATTGAATCTGCAAAACGACCACTGTTATTAGTAGGTGCGGGTGCCAATAGAAAACACATTAGGCAACCATTGTCTGATTTTGTTAAGAAGACAGGTATCTTATTTTTTAACACCCAAATGGGTAAAGGTGTTTTAAGTGGTGCTATTGATAATTTTATAGGTACAGCAGCATTTTCATCCAATGACTACGTACATGAAGCCATTAAAAAAGCTGATTTAATTATTAATGTGGGCCATGACATTGTCGAGAAGCCACCTTTTTTAATGCATGGTAGTGATCAAAAAGTCATTCATATTAATTTCCACTCTGCCGAGATTAAAGACATTTATTACCCGCAAGTAGAGGTGATTGGAGATATTGGTAATTCAGTGATTAGATTGGGCGAAGATCTTGATACTTGTTATGCTTGCAATACGCAATGGGTAAATGAAATTCGTCAGCGTACCAAATCTGCAATCCATTCTTTAGATAATGACAGTTCATTCCCAATGTTGCCACAGCGCGTGGTGGCAGACGTGCGTAAAGTGATGCATGATGATGGTATTGTTGCTCTAGATAACGGTATGTTTAAGTTGTGGTTTGCGCGTCATTACCATGCACATCAGCCCAACACCTTGTTGCTAGACAATGCATTAGCGACTATGGGCGCAGGACTACCTGCTGCGATTGCTTGTTCACTCATGCATCCTGACCGACAAGTGCTTGGCGTGTGTGGTGATGGTGGTTTTATGATGAACTCGCAAGAGCTAGAAACAGCAACCCGTTTAAACTTAAACTTGGTGGTTCTGATTTTTAATGACAGTGGTTATGGCATGATTAAATGGAAGCAAGCCGCTCAAGAACTAGAGGATTTTGGTCTGGACTTTAATAACCCAGATTTTGTCAAATATGCGGACAGTTATGGTGCGATTGGGCATAGAATAGAACAAAGTGACCAGTTAGTTCCAACAATGGAAAAGGCATTTAATGAGGGTGGCGTGCATGTAATTGACTTACCAGTTGATTATTCGCAAAACACTAAAACATTGCTAGATGATTTAAAGCAATTTGATAATTAAGGCAAGATAATGACAACAGAAAAGCTTATTGTTAATCAAGCTTATACAGGCGAGGTGTTGGCTGAGCTAGAAATGCATGACAGTGCGCAAGTGGATACTATGCTCTCAACTGCTCAAGCTCTATACAAAGGCGACTGTTTGAGTGTAAGTGAACGTGTACGTGTTTTGCAAAAATTAGCTGATTTGGTTGATGCTGAGCATGAAGATTTTTCACGTTTAATTGCCAATGAAGGCGGTAAGCCGATTCGGGATGCACGTGTTGAAGTAACGCGTGCTGTAAACGGTATACATATCGCCATCACTGAAATTGAAAATAGTAAAGGTGTTGAAATACCAATGGATTTAAGCGCTGCAGGCGCTGATCATAAGGCGTTTACTATTCTAGAGCCGATTGGTGTGGTGGTGGCTGTAAGTGCGTTTAATCATCCGCTTAATTTAGCCATTCACCAAGCGATTCCTGCAATTGCTACGGGTTGTCCGGTGATTATCAAACCAGCAGCCGTAACACCTTTGTGCTGTTTGCGCCTTGCAGAGTTAGTATTAGAGGCGGGCCTGCCTGAAGGCTGGGTGCAAGTTGCGCTGACCAATCGTGAAAATTCTGAAAAATTAGTCACTGATTCACGTGTGGCATTTTTTAGCTTTATCGGCTCTGCAAAGGTGGGCTGGTATTTAAAATCAAAACTTGCGCCAGGTACACGTTGCGCCTTAGAACATGGTGGCGTGGCACCACTTATTTTTGATGAATATGCGGATGAAGAAGGTTTTGTGAATGGTGTAGTAAAAGCCAGCATGTATCATTCAGGGCAAGTGTGTGTGTCTGTGCAACGCGTCTATGTACCTAAAGATCGTGCCGGTGAAATGGCGCAAAAAATTGCGAACGTTGCATCGAAACAAGTAGTGGGTGATGCCATTAATGAGGACAGCGATTTAGGCCCATTAATCCTACCTAAAGAAACCGATCGAATTGAAGCCTGGGTTAACGAAGCTGTTACCGAGGGTGCGGAGTTAATCACTGGCGGTAAACGAATTAACGAGGTTAGCTATGAGCCTACAGTTTTATTAAATCCTAATAAGGACTCCAAAGTATCTACACAAGAGATTTTTGGTCCTGTAGTGTGTGTGTATGGCTATGATAATATTGATGATGCTATTGAGTCTGCCAATAGTCTTGATGTATCGTTTCAATCAGCAGTGTTTAGTGACGATGTTTCGCTTGCAATGGACGTGGCCAAAAAATTAGAAGCCAGTGCAGTAATGATTAACGATTACACCACTTTTAGGGTAGATTGGATGCCATTTGCAGGGCGTAAACATTCTGGCTACGGTATTGGCGGTATTGGCTATAGTATGAAAGATATGCTAGAGCATAAAATGTTAGTTATTAAAAGCTAAAGCATTTTTTTTCTAAGGCAAAAACCTCCCGAACTTGGTGTATTGATATTCTTATAAACTTCCATGCTTATGCTTTACCAGTTGTTAGCGTGAGGAATTGCCTAGTGTTACGGTATTGGCGGTATTGGTTATAGTATGAAGGACATGCTAGAGCATAAGATGCTAGTGATTAAACACTAACTTTCGAATTGGTTTTTATATAGTCCTGCGTACTCACCATTACGATCTAACAGTTCTTGGTGAGTTCCTTGCTCAATAATATCACCGTGTTTTAACACAATAATTCGATCGGCTTTTTGAATGGTACTAAGTCGATGAGCGATGATAATGGTTGTACGGTTTTTCTGCATTTCATCAATCGCAGCTTGAACTAATTTTTCAGTAGCAGAGTCTAATGCTGAAGTGGCCTCATCTAGAATTAAAATTGGACTGTCTTTAGCAACGGCACGGGCAATGGCGAGGCGTTGACGCTGGCCACCTGAGAGCTTAGTGCCATCTTCACCAATCTCGGTGTCAAAACCGTTATCCGTTTGCTCAATAAATTCAGTTGCATTTGCTACTTTTGCAGCATGATGAATTTGCTCATCACTCATACTGTCTAATCGTCCTAGAGCGATATTACCTTTAACTGTGTCGTTAAACAGACGTACGTTTTGATCCACAAAAGCAATTTGTGAGCGCAGAGAGTCGATTTCAAAATCATTAATATCAACACCATCAATAGTAATAGAGCCTGAATTGGGCAAATAAAATCGAGTGAGTAATTGAGTAATAGTAGTTTTACCACTACCTGTAGAACCTACAAGCGCAATAGTTTCACCTGATTTAATGTCTAGATTAATGTTATTAAGGACAGTTGTGTCGTTCGAATAACCAAATGAAACATCAGTAAATTTAATCTTGCCCTTGGAGTTTTCTAGTTGTTTAGTACCATCATTATATTCTTCTTCTTCATCAAGCAGTCCAAATACACTCCCCCCAGCCGCCATGGATTGCTGCAAAGGTTTATTGATATTCACTAAACTTTTAGCAGGTTTAATGAGCATCCCCATAGCGGTAAAAAACGATAAAAATTCACCCGCTGTCATTTTGAGATAGACGGATGATAAATACACAACCGTTGCTAAAGACAAGCCAATTAAAACATTAACAAAACCTGTGTTAACTGCACCCGTTATTCCAACTTTAAATATTTGGTGGCGTATGTGTGTCACTAGAAGGTTAAATTTGTTGGTTTCTTGATTTTGTGCGTGGTAAATCTTAATTAAAGAATTTCCAGAAATGTTTTCATCCAAAAGATGCGTCATTTGCCCCATTGATTCTTGAACCTTTTCTGACGAAGTTCTCATGCGGTTACTGGATAATTTAACGGCGATAAATACCAATGGCATTAACAGTAAAAGTATAAGACTTAATTGCCAGTTTTTGTAAAATAAATAACCAACAAGAATAATTACAGAAAAAGACGATTTAATAAAATCGAGCCAAATAGTAGAGGCAGCAGCAGCAATTTGACCAACATCAAAAGTAAGTTTAGATAAAATTTTTCCCGTCGAGTGTTGATCAAAATAAGACTTGGGTAGTTTTAAAAGCTTGGCGAACATATCGATACGAATGTCTGTAATCACTTTATTCGATACCCAAGAACTGGCTGCGGTAGAAGTCAAAGCAAAGACAGAACTCAGTACAAAAAACACCGAACAAAGGCGCCGGCATAAAAATAAAGCATCTTGAGTATTTCTATTTTCAACAAATAGGTCGTCAACGATTCGACCAGTGATCTCAGGAATGGAACTTTCTAATGCGGTAGCAAGTACCATCATCACCGAAGTAAAAATCAGCTTACCAATGTGCTCTTTAAGATAAACAAAAAGGCGCGAGACGAATTGTTTGTATTCCATTGCTAATTAGTATAATTTAATACACCCACATTCTACACAGTTTTGTGTATCATAACCATTTCAACTTTGTTACTTTTCATGGCAACAAAATATATCTTTATTACTGGCGGTGTAGTTTCCTCTCTGGGTAAAGGAATCGCTTCAGCCTCTCTGGCTTCACTTTTAGAATCACGCGGACTTAACGTTACCATGCTTAAGTTGGATCCGTATATTAATGTCGATCCTGGCACCATGAGCCCCTTTCAACACGGTGAAGTATTTGTGACTAATGACGGTGCTGAAACTGATCTTGATCTTGGTCATTATGAGCGTTTTATACGTCAAAAATTAGGTAAGAAAAATAACTTTACCGCAGGTCGTGTGTATGAAAATGTGATTGAGCGTGAACGTCGTGGTGATTATCTCGGTGCAACGGTGCAGATTATTCCACACATCACTAATGAAATAAAACGCTTAACGCACATAGGTGCAGAAGGGGCTGACGTTGCTTTAGTTGAAATTGGTGGCACAGCCGGCGACATTGAATCTTTGCCATTTATGGAAGCAATTAGACAAATAGGTTTAGAAATTGGCCGTGAAAACACTTTATTTATACATTTAACCTTATTGCCTTACATCAAGGTAGCAGGTGAGTTAAAAACCAAACCAACTCAGCACTCGGTGAAAGAGCTTAGAGGTATTGGTATCCAGCCCGATATTTTGATTTGTCGATCGGAATACCCATTACCAGATGCAGAACGTGCAAAAATTGCCTTATTTACCAACGTAGAAGAAAGCTCAGTCTTCACTTCACTCGATGTTGACACCATTTATAAAGTACCACAAGCACTGCATGAACAAGGTTTGGACAACGTCGTAGTTAGGAAGCTTAGCCTTGATTGTAAGGATGCAGACTTGAGTGAGTGGATTAGTGTTGTTGAAAAACTTGAGAACCCAACACACAGTGTAGATATAGCCATGGTTGGTAAGTACATGGATTTGACAGAAGCCTATAAGTCTTTGTCTGAGTCGTTGCTTCATGCGGGCTTGCACACACAAACTAAAGTTAATATTCACTATTTTGATTCTGAAGAAATTGAGAAGAATGGTACGGATTGTCTGAGTGAAATGAGTGCAATATTAGTACCAGGTGGTTTTGGTAATCGTGGCGTTGAAGGTAAGATTGCTACGGTTAAATACGCACGTGAGAACAACATTCCTTATTTAGGAATTTGCCTAGGCATGCAAGTAGCTGTGATTGAATACGCACGTAATATGGCCAATATGAAAGATGCTAATAGCACTGAGTTTAATGCCAAAACTCCTTACCCAGTGGTGGGGTTAATTACCGAATGGCAAGATGAAGATGGCCGCGTGCAAACTCGTGATGAAGATTCAGAACTAGGCGGTACCATGCGTTTAGGTGGTCAAGAGTGTGCTTTAGTTAAAGGCACGAATGCTAGAGCAATTTACGGTAAGAATGTTATCACTGAGCGTCATCGTCATCGTTATGAAGTTAATAATCAGCTGATTGATAAAAATTGAAAAAGCGGGTTTAACAATCTCAGGCAGATCCATTGATGGCACATTGGTTGAAATGATTGAAATAAAAAATCATCCTTGGTTTGTGGCTTGTCAATTTCATCCAGAGTTTACTTCAAATCCACGTGATGGTCATCCATTATTCGAAAGTTTTATCAAGGCTGCATCTAAGGCACATAATTTAATTCTTGCTTCTTAGTGTTTAATAAGGCGTTGGAGTGTTGGGGAAGTGATGAATTTCCACAAAAATTTAAACAAGCCATTAAATCACTTGAGTTAGGAGTATTACCTTTAGTCGATTGTTGCAACCATAGTGCCGTTATTGATCAGGATACAATTGAACCAATCATATTGTCTAGTTCAGAAACAAGCACCAAAATTAAGATTAAGATGGGTGTGTTTTTCTGCGAGGTGCTTTCTGGTTGCGCTTGCAGTGACGACCCGTCTCAAGCAAAAATTTTAGAAAACTCATATTGTGAATTGTTAGTGGAAATTGATCGAGCCAATGCACAGGTGGAATTTACTTCCGCTTCTTCCGTTTCTTAATAAACTTCATTAAACGACGTTTTTTAGTCACCTGACGTGCACTGAGTTCATTTTTATTGTCTTTAAATGGGTTTTCTCCACTCTTGTATTCTATTCTAAGCGGAGTATTAGTTAACTTAAGCGCATTGATAAAGAAATTCTTTAAATAGCGATCATAAGCATTGGGTACGTTTTGAAGGTGGTTGCCATGAAAGGTAAGTGTCGGTGGGAACACATCTGTTTGATTTACGTATTTAATTTTAAGACGTCTGCCTTTTACCGGTGGTGGCTGATGGCCCGCATTGGCACTTTCTAAAATCTTATTTAAGGTTGAAGTGGAATGTTGAGTGCTGGCGTTAGCGTAAGATTTAATGATTGGTGCAAAAAGTTTACCAACGCCTGATCCGTGTAATGCTGAAATATAATGCACACTAGCATAATTCACAAACGATAATTTAACATCAAGCTTGCGTTTAACTTCAGATTTTTGATAACTATCAAGACCGTCCCATTTGTTAAGCACAATTAACAGTGCCCGACCTTTATCGGCAATCATACCGAGAAGGGTGGCATCTTGTTCGGTTACACCTTCACGAGCATCCAATACTAAAATCACAACGTGTGATCGATCAAGTGCATCAATAGCCTTGATGATTGAGAAAATTTCAATTTTTTCGTGGGTAGAACGTTTACGACGGATGCCAGCAGTGTCAATCAGTGTGTATTTTTGTCCTTCGCGCTCAAATGGAATGTAGATGCTATCACGCGTTGTACCAGGCATATCAATGGCTAAGACACGTTCTTCTCCAAGAATACGATTAATTAGCGTTGATTTACCGACATTAGGTCTGCCTAAAACAGCAACAGCAATACCTTCAACTTCGGCTTCTTCCTCAATAGTTGCTTGAGGTAATAAGGGCAGGGTATGATCGATTAAATCTCCAATTCCTTGGCTGTGTTCTGCAGAAATCAGCCTTGGTTCGCCTAGCCCAATTTCATAAAATTCAGCAGCCAGAGTCTCATCCAGGCCTTCTGCTTTATTACAAACCAGAATAATGTCTTTTTTCAGGCGCCTTAGTTGTGAGGCTATTTCTAAGTCTAATCCAATAACACCATCTCTAGCGCTAACAATAAAGTAAATTACATCAGATTCCTCTAAGGCATTGAGTACTTGGCCTTGAATACCACTGTCAACAATATTATCATCACCTGTTAGGCCGCCCGTATCAATAATAGTAACAAAGGTTTCACTGTCATCATCCAGTAAGATTTCAGCGTATTGACGATCACGAGTTAAGCCTTCAAAGTCAGAGACTAAGGCTTGACGAGAGTTACTTAAGCGATTAAATAAGGTGGACTTTCCTACATTAGGTCGTCCAACTAATGAGATGACGGGTAAGCCCATGATGTAGAAAAAGGTTAGTTAAGGTCGTTTAATTTAATTTGAATTAAACTTTTTAATTCTGAATCATTTGACAGTTGACTAAGAGCCAGTCGATAGTGTTTTTTAGCCGATTCAATGTTGTTTTGAGCTAGGTAGACATCACCTTTAGTGTGACTGTATAAACCACTGAAAGTGTTGTTATCGGTTGTTTCTAGTGTCAATAAGGCCTGATCGTAGTTATTCATTTCAAGGTAAATTGCAGCGCCTCTAAGTTTTGCACTGTGGGCAATGAATTCATTTTCAGAATTAAATAAAGGTTGTAAATAGTCAAGTGCTTTATGATATTCTTTGCGATCAACAGCGTATTTAGCCATCACTAAAGACGACTGATCCACGTAGCCGCTATTTGTATAGTTATTTTTTAATTCATCAAAAGCTGAAGTATTGTTAGGGTTTGAGACTAAGGATAGATAATGAGTTCGAGCTTGGATTGATTGAGAATACTGGTAATCTTTATAGGCGTCCCAGACCCAAATTGCGGCCAAACCAAGGCCTACTCCAGCAACAATTTGCATGCCATTTTCTTTCCACCATTTTTTGATTTGTTCAACCTGTTCGTCTTCGGTTCTGTTTACTTCGATAAAATTTTTCATGCGTTTGCGTTGTCCTTAAAATAATTAATAGCTTCGTCTAAACTCATTGTTTTCTGTGAGCCTTGGCCTTTTAATGGTTTGATACTGACTTGATTATTACTTAGCTCTTCTTCGCCTAAAATCAATGCATAATCGGCATTGGCTTTATCGGCTTTTTTAAATTGGTCTTTTGAAGCTACCTAATGTGATGTCATTATAAAGTATTGCACCGGGTAATGATGAGCGTAAGTCGTGAGCAATTTGTATAGATTTAAGTTGTGCTTGATCTCCTAAAGCCATCAAATAAATGGATAAAGATGGGTTAGATATGCAGATATTTTGCTCTTCTAGTAGGAGCATTAGACGCTCTAAACCAATTGCAAAACCTACGGCAGGAGTCGGTTTTCCACCCATTTTTTCAACCAATCCATCGTAGCGTCCACCAGCGCAAATTGTGCCTTGTGCACCCAAATCTGTTGTGGTCCATTCGAACACAGTGCGGTTGTAATAATCCAGTCCTCTCACCAAACGAGTGTTAATCCGATAAGGAATATTTAAATATTCTAAATAGTTTTTAAACTCATCAAAGTGTTGGATAGATTCGCTATCCAAAGAGTCCATTAATTTTGGTGCTTTATTAATTAGATCTTGCATGTCTTTATTTTTGCTGTCTAATATGCGTAGAGGGTTGGTTTTTAAGCGCCTTTGACTGTCTTCATCAAGCTGGTTTTTATACTGAGTAAAATAATTTACCAGCACTGATTTGTAATTGGCTCTGGCCTCTGATGAGCCCAATGTATTAATCTCTAAAGTAAGATTTTTTAACCCTAAAGATTCCCAAAGTACATGAGTCATTGCCATGAGTTCTGCATCTATCTTGGCATTATCAGCACCAAATATTTCAACACCCACTTGGTGGAATTGACGATAACGACCTTTTTGCGGACGTTCATGCCTAAACATAGCTCCTTGATAAAATACTTTTTGAATTCCTTCTCTGGGTAGATTATGCTCAATCATTGCACGCACACAGCCGGCAGTTCCTTCGGGTCTTAGACTCAGCGCTTCACCACTGGACTCTTTCCATGAGTACATTTCTTTTTCAACAATGTCGGTGGCTTCACCAATGGCACGACAAAAAGTGTCTGTTTTTTCTACAACAGGAGTGCGAATGTTTTTAAAACCATAAGAGATGAACAAATCAGAAATAATACGTTCAACTGACAACCAAAGGTTTGAATCTTTTGGCAGTAGATCGTTCATTCCGCGGATGGCTTGAATTTTGCTAGACATTTGTAAATATAGATTTTTGAATTCCAGTTATTTTACCAACAATGCATAGGCTTTATTCTGAATTAAAGTTGGTCTATTTTGTAATAGACAGAAATAAGGAAAAATACCAAAGTGGCAAAAAATAGACGAATACCGATTAATAGAAAAATATCAGCACCAAAAAATACAAATAACAGTGTGTCTTCAATAATCGCGTGCGCCACCATTAAAAAATAGCACACGGATATAATTTGTTTTTTGCTCATATACTGTGCTTCTTTTAAAAGCACACCAGCGCCATAAGTAATGCCAATTAATACACCTGTTATTAGAGCCATAACAGCACTTAAATGGTGATCAAATTTTTGTAAAAATTCAAAGCCTTTAATGATGGTTACGACAAAAATAACCAGACTCACTAAGATGATAATTTCTATTGACAGTAAGACTGATTCATAAAATTTTTGCAATATAAAATCAATGAAATTTTCATAAACTACTGAGCTTGTTTGATATAAAGCAGTAGTAACCGTGTTTGGATTGTCGAACAATAATTCAGTTGGAATAATCAACAGTGGTGTTAGTACCACAAATGCCATCACCAGTCTAAAACTGATTGACTTTATCCAATCAATGCCTAGTTTTTTCATAATTGCCGATTCAACTGGAATAGAGTGCAACACTCCAAGGAATAGGCCTAGTACCGTCCAATCATACACACTTAGCCCTAATGGCGCGGCAAAGGCAATGGCCGCATACAGATTGAGAAAAACTCCAGATGCTAGCGCCAGTGCAGCTTCTGGTGGTAAATTCAGTAGAGTAGTAAAAGGCTCAAATACCTGAGAAATCATAGGCATTAGCTCAAAATATAACAACAGCTCTGCTAATAAGAAATAAGGAATAACCGTTATAAGAATGATTTTAGCGGTGGAAAATGAACTGTTAAGAAAAGCCTTTGTATTAAAAGTCATTCGTTTGATATTCCACTAGGAACATGCCCAGTTGGTACGTATTGAGAAGCGGATTGGCAATGTTTGTGCTGATCATCAAAGAAAATATCCGCACCAAATTCTTTTAAAAAAATACCTTTGTCGAGTCCGCCTAAGAAAAAAGACTCATCAATACGAATCCCCCATTCGCGCATGGTATGGATCACGCGCTTGTGCGAAGGAGCAGATCGTGCCGTTACTAATGCTGTTCTGATTGGGTTATTTTCCACAGGAAAGGTGGATTGGATTTTGTGCAATGATTTTAAAAACATTTGAAAGGACCGGCTTTGAGTTCAACTTCAGCTGATTTTTTCTCGCTTTGTTCAAAAGCCTCTAAACCTTTTTCTTGAAAAACTCTTTCTGCCTCGTCAGAGAAAATAACCGCGTCTCCATCAAAAGCAATGCGCAGTTGTGTTTCATGCGCATCTTTTGAATTTGATCCAACAATGGATGCGGCAGCATAGCCAGACTCCAGCGCTTTTTGCACGTCTTGATAATTGCTTGATAAGAAAAGATCTGCTTTAAATGCACCAACAAGTGAATGCGTGCTTTCACCGCGAGTAAATGCTGCTCTAGAAATATTAAGACCATAATATTCAATGGAGTTAAAAATTCTTAAACCAGTATCAGCACTATTGCGTGATAACAAAATCACATCAATTGGAGTCTTTTTACTGTTAAGGGTTAATAATTTTTTAACCAGTGAGAAGCCTACACCCGGCTCAAGAATCACATCTTCATTTTCCTCTTGGTGTTTAGCATAGGCTTCCACACCGTATTCTTTGTATATTTGGTGAGATTCATCAAGGTTAAACAGTGCACGAGATGAAATCGCTACTACTAATTTTTCTTTTACTTTGCTATTTGCCATTCTAGGGTGTTGTATTTAACTAAACAATAATCCAGCCATCTTTCAATAAAAGTATTTAACTCCCATTGTATATCCATATCAGAGCATTGTGCCAAGAAAGGATGATTGGTATTTAGTGTGGTTTCATTGCAAACAGAGATCACTTCAAGCAATTGAGCATCAAAATACACTTTGAATCGAATATCGGGTCTATTAACTAACCCAGCAGCAGAGTTTAATTGATGAGTGAGTGTGTAAATGCCAGTGTAGGGTGATTTTTCTTCAACAAAAAGATGAAGATCATTTTCGCCTTCTTGCTTGGCAACACTGTGGTGCGATAGGATAGATAACAAAGGAATGAGCTTAGATATTTTTTGAAAATTCATCTCAAATAAACCTGAAACCTGAGCGTAACTTTTGGGTTTTTTGCTGGTTGTATAAAGACTTAAGAAAATCTTGTTCCGTTATTCTAGCCATTGTGTGTCGTATTTTAAATTACCATTATCATAGAGTGTGTAGCGGTTAAATCCAATTCTTTTTTCACTGTCAAATTGTAAAGCTGTTGATGGGCATGAAATAAGCCTTATTTTCCCACGTTTAAATTCTTTTTCTTGATGGGCATGACCCCACAAAATTGCCTTTATTTTAGGGTATTTATCAATCACAGAAAAGAATTCGTCGCAATTTTTTAACGATAAAGCATCGTCCCAATTGCTCTGCATAGGCACAGGAGGATGATGAAGGACAACAATATTGTATTTTGCTTCTGTGTTTTTTAAAGATGCGTCTAACGTTGAAAGCGCATTCTTGGTTAAGTACCCACTGGTTTTTGATTGCTGTACTGAATTGGTGGTAATAATTTCCCAATTGCCTAAGGAAAAATTAGAGATTAAATTTTGAGAAAATAGAAGATTAAGGTTTTTGGCATTGTCATGATTGCCAGGCATAATAATTAGATTATCTTGCAGTGGCATTAGAATTTCTTTAAGCAGTTGATAAGAATTAAGCGTGCCATTGTGCGCCAAATCGCCACTAATGAGCAACTTTTCAAAATCCAAAGTATTAATTTTATTAATGACTTTTTTAAATTAGAATGTGTGTCCACGCCCATGGATTTTGGATTGTCGTCAATGTGACAATCGCTAATTTGAATCAAAGTATTCACAATACTTTGTTGAAAATTACTCGAGAGCTAAGTCCAGTTACTAATTCGTAACCAATGGTATCACTCCAAGTTGCAACGGTTTCCACACTGAGTTTTTCATTGCCCCACAGAATGGCAATATCACCTACTTTAGCAGTAATACCACTAATGTCGGTGCAGATTAAATCCATTGAGACTCGCCCTATTAGTGGGCAAAGCACATCATTAATACACACTGGAGTACCATTTTTTGCATGACGAGGGTAGCCATCTCCGTAACCAATGCCAATGATTGCGATGGTGGTTTTTTTATCGGCTGTCCAAGTGGCGCCATAACCCACCGACTCTCCTACTTGAATGGTTTTGATTGATAAAATAGGCGATGACAATTGCATTACTGGTTTTAGATTGGCATCATCCTCACCAAACGCAGAGATACCATAAAGCATAATACCGGGGCGCACAAAGTCAAACAATGAATTTTTGTTAGAAAGAATTGCAGCAGAGTTTGCCATAGAGCGCTTAACATTACCATCAGTCAGTTGATTAAACTCGTTCAGTTGAGTTGTATTCATCGGGTTATTTACTTCATCGGCACAGGCAAAGTGACTCATGACACACTCAATATTAATGAGAGAATTGTTTTTAAATATTTTAATGCATTCGTGATATTCATCAGCCAATAAGCCTAATCGATGCATGCCAGTGTCAATTTTTATCCATACATTGACCGCCTTGTTGACATTAGCAATCAGTTCAATTTGTTCTTGTTCATGCACCACAATATGGCAATTTAATTCAATGGCATTTTGTAATTCTTCTTGTGAATAAACCCCTGACAATAATAAAATAGGTTTGTTGCTTTTTTTTCGTAGTTTTTGTGCCTCACTAAGTTCGCTAACAGCCAATAAGTCAGATTCATTAATAATAGGATCGACTAATTCGACACGATGCCCATAAGCATCCGCTTTGACCATTGATACAACTTTAGCTTTAGCGCAAAACTGCTTAACGGTGGATAAATTATGAGTTAATGCCGACTGTGAAATTGATGCAACGGCTTGCATTTAAAACGGTTGTTTTTCAAAATTACCAAGATTATGTATATCAGCTACGTGCATGTCTTCGTCAGATACTCCATTAAGTTGATCTTCATTGGCTAAATTTTTAAATTTAGTATATTCACCAACAAAAGCAAGTCTAATATTTTTTGTAGCACCATTTCTATGTTTAACAATATCAAAATCAGCTTTACCAACTTCGTCAGCATTGAAATAATTACCACCTTTGTCTATGTCATGATATTTCTCATCTCGATAAATAAATCCAATGATATCTGCATCTTGCTCAATAGAGCCTGATTCACGTAAATCAGCCATGTGAGGCATACGACCTTTGTTTTTCAATGGTCGTGATTCAACACCACGGTTAAGCTGAGATAAGGCAATTACAGGAACATTAATTTCTTTTGCCAATGCTTTTAATGAACGAGAAATTTCACTAATTTCTTGTACTCTGTTCTCTGCTTTTCCATGCACGGTCATTAGTTGTAAATAATCCACCATAATCAATGAAAGATCAGGATATTGTCTTTTAAGCCGACGACATTTTGCTCTAATTTCAGTCGGGGTAATTGATGGTGTTTCGTCAATTAAGATATTGCTGTTATCAAAAGCCGTTAGTGCGTGTGTAAATCCAGCCCAGTCGGTATCGGTTAATTTACCATCACGCATTTTTTTCATACTTACTTCTCCAAATGACGAAGCCATGCGTAAAGCTAATTGTTCAGTAGGCATTTCTAGAGAAAAGACCACCACAGGTTTTCTTTGTTCTATAGCGACGTTGCCAACAATGTTCATTGCGAGTGAAGTTTTACCCATACTTGGGCGACCAGCGATGATGATTAAATCACCATTTTGCAATCCAGAAGTCAACTCATCTAATTTTGTAAATCCAGTTGATAAACCTGTTACTCCAGTGTTATTCTCCCACTTGTGTAATAAATTACTCAGATCCTTACTCATGTCTTTAAGGTTAACAATGTCTTTTTTCCCGCGATTAACTTGTTCAGCGATTTCAAATATTTTCTTCTCAGAAAGGTCGATTAATTCTTGAACTTTAATCTTTTTCGGATTGTATGCAGTATCAGCAATTTCGTTACTAACTTTGATGAGTTGGCGATAAACAGACAGCTCGCGTACGTGCTTAGCATAGGCCTCAATATTTGAAGTATTAGGAGTACTCTCAGCAATGCCTGCTATGTATTCAAACCCACCAATATTTTCTTCATTTCCTGTTTTTTTAAGTTGCTCAGTAACGGTGAGCATGTCCGCTGGTTCATCATGCCTTAACAAAGTAACAATGGCATCATAAATCAGTCGATGAGAGGCATTGTAGAAGTCGCCTGTTGTAAGAATATCTGCCACACTATCCCAAGCATCGTTATGTAATAACAACGCACCTAAAACTGATTGCTCTGATTCGAGTGAATTTGGTGGTACTTTAGCGTTTTTGATGTCCATTTTGTTGCCTTAAAAAATAAAAAAACCCTCGACGAGGGTTTTAATTTTAACGCAATTTTTGAAGGTTAGTTTTGGAAAATTAACTCTCTTCTTCCAAAGCTTCGACAACGACCTTGATGTTAACGATGATATCAGTGTATAGAGTAACACTTACCTCGTATTCACCAACATAACGAATCGACTCAGGTATATTAATGTCGCGTTTTTCAACCTCATGACCACTACTTGCTAAACTCTCGACAATATCAGCCGGGCCGATAGAGCCAAACAGTTTTCCTTCGTCGCCAGCATTGGCTTTAATTGTGCAAACAGCACCCGTTATCGCCGCTTCTTTAGCTTGAGCGTCTTTAAGTGCTTTGGTTTCTTTCGCTTGTAGATCTGCTTTGATGGTTTCAAACTCAGCCATGTTAGTTTTAGTTGCCGGTTTTGCTTTACCTTGTGGGATTAGGAAGTTACGAGCGTAGCCAGATTTAACGTTTGCTAAATCGCCCAAGTTGCCTAATTTACCAATTTTTTCTAATAAAATTACTTGCATGATTAACTCCTATTTTTTGTGCTTGTCAGTGTAAGGAATCAACGCCAAGAATCTAGCTCTTTTGATTGCAGTGGTTAATTGACGCTGAAATTTAGCACTTGTACCGGTCATTCTTGATGGGGTGATTTTGCCGCCTTCGTCAATGTTCTTTAATAAAACATCCACGTCTTTGTAATCAATTTCTTTAACGCCTGCTGCCGTAAAACGACAAAAAGTATTAATTTTAATTAAAGGTCTGCGTTTTCTCTTTTGTATTTTTTTAGCCATAATAATCTCCTATCTTCTAACCGGTTTTTTGTCTTCGTCTTTAGCCGTCATCATAATTGAAGGCTCAGTGATCGCTTCTTTTTTAGAAATAATTAAATTTCTTAAAACGGCATCGTTAAAACGGAAATTATAATTTAGCTTGTCAAGTGTTTCTTGACCACATTCAATGTTCATCATTAAGTAATGTGCTTTATAAATTTTGTTAATTGGATAAGCTAGGTGTTTACGACCCCAGTCTTCTTCACGGTGAATACTACCGCCATCAGCGGTAATCATTTCTTTGTATTTGTCCATCATTGCAGTTACCTGTCCAGATTTAGATTGGTCAGGGTGCACAATGAGTGCGATCTCATAGTGTCTCATGAGTTACTTCTCCTTATGGTTATTAAAATAGCTTGCCACACTATGTGATCAAGCAAGGGAGTGGGTATTTTATACTAGTTGAACGATTTTCACAATTACTAAATTATTTTTATTTATACTCTATTATCTATTCCCCACCGCTGGAAGGGAACATGCAAGGCACAAAATAGGCTTTACTCGTCTAGTGTGTAATTATAATACGATAAAGTACAATTTGATCTTTTTTGAAAGTTGATAAAATAAAAAAATGGCAATAACTGACTGGCACGAAAATGATCGACCTAGAGAAAAACTACTGAAATTTGGTGAAGGGAGTTTGAGTGATGCTGAGTTGTTGGCGATATTTTTGCGTACTGGGATAAAGGGTAAAAGTGCGATAGAATTGGCACAGGATTTACTTGATCATTTTATTATTGGTGATGGTGGGCGGTTTACAAGCTTAGCTCAGAGTGGAGATTTATGAAAAATCTTAGTATTAAAAAATTGGCTAAAGTATTTAATACTATTAAGCGTAGTGATTTTTGCTGTGTATTTAAATTACTTTAACAGTATAGTTAAAGATGAATTTTCAAAACCAGCTGAATTCGTTAATAGCAATTTGCAATTTGATCAGCATCCTAAGTCATTAATCAATATGCTTTTATTAATTGAGGATCAATCATTCTTTGAGCATTCAGGTGTAGATTTCAAAGAGATTGCTAGGGTGTTGCGTGATTATTTTTTTTACGATAAGCCTATTAGAGGGGCTAGTACTTTGACACAGCAATTAATCAAAAATAGTTTATTGACGCGCGAGCAAACTATTAGTCGTAAGCTTAATGAGGCGTTGATGGCTTTATTGCTTGAAGCTTCCTTTGGTAAAGAATTTATACTCAGTAGATATATGAATAGTGTGTATTTAGGACAAAAAGGCAAAAAGGCGATTTATGGTTTTGATAATGCAGCTCGGTTTTATTTTAAAAAGAATTTGAATTTATTATCGCTTGAAGAGATGGCTACGTTAGTGGCTTTGGTGAAAGGACCAAGTTATTATCATCCTATTAGGTATCCGCAAAGATTGGCCAAACGAGCTCAATTGGTTTTATCTATCTATCACAAGTTTGAGAAAATTGTAAAATAGCTCAATGCATATTTTAGCCATCGATACTTGCACTGAGGTTTGTTCAGTTAGTTTGTATTCCAATCAAGGTAAAACCAGTCGTTTTATTAAAGGCGTGGAAAAAAGTTCTGGCTTGATATTACCACTGTGTGATGAGGTTTTTTCTGAGGTTGGCATTACCCCTAAAGACTTGGATGGTATTGCTTATACCAAAGGTCCCGGTGCATTTACTGGGGTGAGGATGTGCATAGGTGTGGTGCAGGGGATATCGTTGGCTCATGATATTCCTACCATGGGATTTTCAACGCTTGAAGTGGTTGGCTTTGGCGCAGCCAAAAAATTTAATACCGATAAAATTGCGGTTGCACTTGATGCACGTATGGGTGAAGTGTACTGGGGTCTTTATCAAGATCAAAAATTGACAAATGAAAGTTTGAGGAAACCGGATGACGTTAATACGCTTGGGCAAGATTTTATTGGTGTAGGTACGGGCTGGGGGGCTCATGAGCAGGTATTGTCTGAACGTAGTGGCATCAGTAATTACAAGGCGAATTTTTATCCTAAGTCTGAAAACTTAATAGACCTTTATTTAATCCATGTTAACGAAAATGGTAATTTTGACGATAAACTACCATTACCTACTTATTTGCGTAATAATGTGGCACATAAGTCGTTAAAATGACATTACTTTATTTTTTTCAAAATTGATTATGTGGAAATGGATTCAAGCTTTTGCTTCACCACAAAATTTCTATTACACGGCTAAAAAAATCATTCCTTGGTTTTTGTACCCATTTATCGCCTTAACATTGGTTGGCCTGTATTGGGCGCTAATCAAATCACCGCCTGATTACCAGCAAGGCGATAGTGTGCGTATTATGTATGTGCATGTACCTGCTGCATGGATGAGTTTATTTATTTATGTTGTGATGGCTGTTGCCGGCGGTATCGGCCTGATTTGGCAAATTAAGTTAGCCAATGTTGTTGCTGTAGTTTCAGCGCCAATTGGGGCGGCTTTTACTTTTTTAGCACTTGTAACTGGTGCGGTATGGGGTAAGCCAATGTGGGGCACTTGGTGGGTATGGGATGCGCGTTTAACTTCTGAGCTAATTTTATTGTTTTTGTATTTTGGCTTACATGTCGCTGAATAACGCATTCGATAATCCAAAAACAGCTTCAAAAGCATCTTCTGTTTTAGCGATAGTTGGTTTGGTCAATATTCCAATTATTTATTATTCCGTTGAATGGTGGAATAGCCTACATCAAGGTTCTTCTATTGGCGTGACCAAGGTTTCTATGCATATTGATATGTTTATTGCTTTATTGTTGATTAGTTTCGCTTTTAAATTTTTGTACGGTGTTTTGATATTAATGCGGGCTAGAGATGAGTTATTGGTGAGAGAGCAAAATTCACGCTGGGTTAAGGCAGTTGTTATGGAAGGGAAAAATAATGATTGATTTTTTGTTATTTGATAAGTACGTGTATTACATCTGGTTTTCATATTTATTAACCTTTGGTATTATTATTATTTTGTTTATCAGAACTAAGTCTATTCATAAAAACACAATGATTCAGTTGCGTATTAAGTACACAAGAGAAAAGTAAATGACAAAACGACAAAATAGAATGCTGTTTGTGGCTTTATTGGTAGCGGGCGCTATATTGGCCATCACTTTGCTGCTTCAAGCGTTGGGTAGTAATACTAATTATTTTTATTCGCCAACTGAAGTAGCGGAAGGTAAAGCACCCGTTGGTAAAAGTTTTCGTTTGGGTGGTTTAGTAGCCAAGGGCAGTGTTAAACGTAAAGACATGAAAGTGAATTTTGATGTGACGGACAATAAAAACAAGTTCAACATCGAATACACAGGAATCTTGCCAGATCTGTTCAGGGAGGGGCAAGGTATTATTACTACAGGTTCTTTAGTGGATGGCACATTTTTAGCTACTGAAGTATTGGCTAAACACGATGAAAACTACATGCCACCAGAAGTGGCCGATGCTTTAGAAAAAGCCAAAGAATCTAAACAAAAATAATGAAGAAATTCATACCGCTAATCTTGTTCGTTGTATTGGTTGGGTTTTTGTACGTAGGATTGAGTCTTGACCCTAAAAAGCTCCCTTCTCCGTTAATTGGAAAACCATTCCCAAGTCTTGAAGTTAGAGATTTCCATACTGGAGAGAAGTTTTTGATTAAAGAGCGCCTAAAAGGCAAAGTTTCAGTTGTGAATGGTTGGGCATCTTGGTGTGCCACGTGCCGTGTTGAACATAAAATGCTAATGAATATTAGTAAGAAAAAAGTGGTGCAAATGGTTGGTGTAAACTACAAAGACACCAAAAAAGAAGGCAGTCAATTTTTAGAAATATTAGGTAATCCGTTTGAATTTATTATTTTTGATAATTTGGGTGAATTGGGTTTAGAGCTAGGGATATACGCCATGCCAGAAACCTTTATTGTGGATAAGCAAGGCGTTATCCGTTTTAAGCGTATTGGCGAAGTTACTCAAAAAATTTGGGATAAAGAGATGTTGCCGTTAATTAAGGAATTGAAAATATAAGGAAATTCTAATAATTAAGGTTTTCTTTATTTTTTTCAAAACACTATTGACAGCAATGGTTTTTGATGGATAATGCATTGAAAGCTTGTTCTTACAGACTTTTTTTTATACAGATAATGGTTTTTTTACTACACAGGAGAAGGAAGAATGAATAAATCAGATTTAGTATCAGCAATTGCAGAAACTTCAGGTTTAACAAAAGCAGATGCAGCTCGTGCATTAGATGCAACTACAGGTGCAATCACTAGCGCACTATCAGGTGGAGACAACGTAGCCATTACTGGCTTTGGTAATTTTTTGGTAAGAGATCGTGCTGCACGCACAGGTCGTAACCCACAAACAGGTGCAACGATTCAAATTAAAGCCTCTAAAGTACCAGCCTTTAAAGCAGGTAAATTACTTAAAGAATCAGTAAATAAATAATTTATTTAAGTATAATATGCTCGGTGCTTGAGGTTAGGTATCGGGCATTTTTTTGGGCGCTTAGCTCAGTTGGGAGAGCATCGCCCTTACAAGGCGAGGGTCACAAGTTCAAGTCTTGTAGCGCCCACCAAAAAAAAATTCGGAGCGGTAGCTCAGCTGGTTAGAGTGCCTGCCTGTCACGCAGGACGTCGCGGGTTCGAATCCCGTCCGCTCCGCCATAACTTTCTCGGTTGTGGTTTCCGAATTCATTTATGTGTAGAATGCAAAGCCATTCAAGACAACGTGTATTTTCGTTTATAATTCTTATTTTTTTAATTAATGAAATGGTTTTGGCTAATACGCTCAATTGCCATTAACAATACTATTATGCTCAGTTCAATTAGAAACAAAACAAAAGGCTGGCTTGCCTATTTAATCGTTGGTTTGATTACCGTTCCCTTTGCCTTGTTTGGTATTAATGAATATTTTACTGGTGCGTCCAATGTCATTGTTGCAAGTATTGACGGTGATGAAATTTCTAAAGAAGCTTTTCTGTCAGAATTCAATCCACAAAAAAGACGATTGCAACAACGATTGTCTGAGCGTTATGACACTGAGTTTGATAGTATTTTAAAGCAATCAGTGATTAATGATATGATCAACAAACGCTTGTTGGGTCAATTTTCTAATGATCTGGATTATGCGACTACAAATTCTGAATTACAAGCGCTTATTCAATCTAATAATTTGTTTCAAACCGATGGAAGGTTTTCAATTGAGGGCTATCAAAAGCTACTCAGGCTTAACGGTTATAGTACGGCTGAATATGAGGCAATTAAATTAAAGGAATTGACACAAAGCCAGATTAAATATAATTTATTAGATTCTGCTTTTGTTACTTCTTCTGCATTAAAGAAACTACAAGCGCTCAACGAACAGCAACGTGAGTTTAATTACATTCAAATTGATGCAGATAGTTATTTAGATAAAGTAAAAGTAGATGCCAAGAGTGTTGAGGGTTTTTACAACAATCAAAAAGAATCGTTTTTTGATCCTCAGAAAATAAAAATAGATTTTATAGAATTGTCGTTAGAGAAAATTGCTAAAAATATAGAAGTTAATGACGATGATTTGTTTAATTTTTATGAGGATGAAAAAGAACGCTTTAGTACTGAAGGGGAGCGCAAGGCGCAACATATTTTAGTGGAGACAAAAGAGCAGGCGCAAACAGTAATAGAACTAATCAATAAAGGTGGTGATTTTTCCAAATTAGCTAAAGAATACTCTATTGATACAGGCTCGAAAGATGACGCTGGCGATTTAGGGTTTTTTACTAAAGGAGTGATGGTTCCTGAGTTTGAAGAAAAAGTTTTTAGTATGCAGGAAGGCAGCCTTAGTGGCGCGGTCAAGTCTGAGTTTGGTTATCATATTATTAAGCTCAATCAAATCAAACTAGGCTCCATCAAATCATTTGATTCTGTTCGTTCGGAATTGACCAAGCTCTACACTCAAACACTGTCGCAAAAATCCCTTTACAATTTAACTGACCAATTGGCAAATTTGGCTTATGAAGTTAGTTTAGATGAAGTTTCTGATCAAATGAATTTAGCGATTAATACAACTCAATTTTTTGCTAAAAATACCACTGATTACGAACAAAAGTTTGTGGATGTTGCCTTTAGTGATGTGGTTTTAAACAAGGGTGAAAATTCTGAAGTTATTGAATTGTCCAAAGACAAGTTTGTTGTTGTTAGGTTAAAAGAAAAATTAGCAAAAAGACAAAAGTCTTTTGATGAAGTTAAGGGCGAAATTAACAAACACTTAACCACTTTATTAGCTAAAACCTTTGTGGATAAAATTGCTAAAGATATTGCCACTTCATTAATTAATAATGACGATTCGGCGAATAAGTTAATGGATAAAAATAAGTTGAAATGGAGTGATTCTGTTTGGGCTAAAAGAGATTCCAAGACAGCAAGTGTTGCTATTATTAATAAATTGTTTGCATTGCCAAAACCAAGTGAGGGGCAGTCAGTTTACAGTGCGCAAGGTTTAGGCAAGCGTAGCGCTGTTGTTATACAATTATCGACGGTTAAAGCACCCGATTATAAACCTAATAAAGGTTTAGAGCGCTCGTTGCTTAGTTTTGAGTCTAATGAAATGTTTGCAGGTATTTTAAAAACTTTAAGGTCAAACGCTGAAATTAAGGTGTTTGCAGATCGATTGTAAATTAGCCTAGTTTTGAAATAAAAAAAGCCTTGCTGTTTGTGCAAGGCTTTTTTTATGATTGTTGTGTGTTATAAATCTGGGCCTTTGTCATAAAAATTATAACCTGAATCAATGTAAGTCACTTCACCCGTGATACCTGAGGCAAGGTCTGAACACAAAAAGGCAGCGGCATTCCCCACCTCTTCTGTGGTGACATTGCGTTTAAGTGCCGAACTGTCAGCAGCGTAATCAAGTAACTTACCAAAGTCTTTAATACCGCTGGCTGCCAATGTTTTGATTGGACCGGCTGAAACAGCATTAACACGGATGCCTTTGTCAGGCCCCATTGCCGCTGCCATATAGCGAACGTTAGCTTCAAGAGAAGCTTTGGCAACACCCATAACGTTGTAGTTAGGGATGGCACGAATAGCGCCTAAATAGCTCACTGTTAGTAGGGCGCCATTTTCATTTAGCATTGGATTTGCCACTTTGGCTAATGCAGTAAAGCTGTAAGAGCTGATATCGTGCGCCGTGGCAAAGTTTTCACGCGTGGTTGCTTCAACGTAATTACCATCGAGCGCTTCACGCGGTGCGAAAGCAACGGAATGCACTAGAATGTCAAAATTATCCCAATGATTTTTAAGTTCTGTGAAGGCAGCTTCAATACTTTCATCTGTGCCAACATCACAAGGAATAACAATATCAGAATTACAAACGGCTGCACATTTATCAACGCGTTTTTTTAGTTTTTCATTTTGATAAGTCAGTGCAATTTCACAGCCTTGTTTTGCCATTGATTCAGCAATACCCCAAGCGATAGAGCGATTTGAGGCCACGCCAACAATTAATGCTCTTTTCCCAGTTAAAAAACCCATAAGACTCCTTAAGTATTTATAATTAATGCAATGCCAAATTATAAACATATAAAGCTTTTGATATGGGTTCTTTTACCGCTATTAAGTGCTTGCACTGAACCCTGGAACAATCCATATTCCGCTTCACAAAGGTTTGATAATACACTTTACAGCTCTTTTCGTGATCGTCCAAAACACCTTGATCCTGCGCGTTCGTATTCATCGAATGAGTGGACTTTTATTCAATCTGTTTATGAAACACCATTGCAATATCATTATTTAAAGCGTCCTTATGCATTGATACCTGGAATATTGCAAGACATGCCACAGGTGTATTACTATAACAATGAAGGCATTAAGATTGATCCAAAAAACAAAAAAGACGCCGCGTTTTCCGAATACATTTTGCAGATTAAAGAAGGGGTAATGTACCAAAATCACCCTGCTTTTGTCGAGCATAATCTTGCATTAAGTGATGACGAACTTGGAAAAATTAATGTTTTGAGTGACATTGCCCAAACGTCAACGAGAGAGTTGGTGGCAAGTGATTTTGTACACCAGATTAAGCGTCTTGCTAACCCATTACTACATTCACCCATTTTTAGTTTAATGGCTGAACGTATTGTTGGTTTGTCAGAATTAAACACCACATTAGTCAATGAAAAACATAAGGGATTTATTGATTTAGAGTCTTATCAGCTTGAGGGTGTTAAAGTACTGGATAAATACAGCTATTCAATCAAAGTAAAAGGCATTCAAGAACAATTTTTGTATTGGTTAGCAATGCCGTTTTTTACCGCTGTACCACCTGAAGTTGATCGTTTTTATTCACAAGCAGGGTTGATTGATAAAAATATTGTGTTGGATTGGTACCCAGTAGGCACGGGGCCTTTCCAATTAACGGTTAACAATCCAAACAAAGAAATGATTCTTGAAAAGAATCCAAATTTTCACGATGAATACTACCCTCAGTCAGGGCAAAAATCCGATATTGAACATAGTTTGCTAGTTGATCAAGGCAAGAAATTACCCGTTTTAAATAGGGTGCACTTTTTATTAGAAAAAGAAACCACGCCTTATTGGAATAAGTTTTTGCAAGGTTATTACGATCAGTCGGGCATTTCGTCGGATAACTTTGACCAAGCTATCGAGGTTAGAAAAAAAGGACAAACCGTTTTGGCTGATAGAATGCGCAATAAAGACATTCGTCTGTTGACTAGCGATAGCGCCAGTATTTACTACACTGCATTTAATATGCTTGATTCAGTGGTTGGTGGTTACAGTGAATCGGCTAAAAAACTTAGGCAGGCTATTTCAATTGCCATTAACGAAGAAGAGAGTATTTCTATTTTTAGAAATGGTCGAGGTCGTGCAGCTCACGGCCCAATTCCAGCTGGAATTTTTGGCTATGTTGATGATTACAATCCTTTTGTCTATGAGAGAATTAACGGTGTTGTTAAGCGTAAAGACATTGCACAAGCAAAGACTTTATTAGCACAAGCAGGCTATGAAAATGGCATTGACCCAAAAACCAATAAACCCCTAGTTTTGTATTTCGATACTACCGCCACAGATGCCGATGATCAGTCAAACCTTGATTGGACTAGAAAGCAATTTAAAAAGCTAAACATTCAATTGGTTGTTAGGCCAAGTAGTTACAACCGCTTACAAGATAAAATGAGTAAAGGCCAAACTCAATTATTTGGACTTGGTTGGAACGCTGATTATCCAGATCCGGAGAATTTTTTATTCTTACTTTATGGTAAAAATTCTAAGGTTGAAACGGGTGGTGAAAACGCATCAAATTATCAAAATTCTAACTACGATGTTTTATTTGAAAAGATGAAAAATATGCCGAACTCTATTGAGCGTCAAGCAGTAATTGATCAAATGGTAACAATTTTACGAGAGGATGCGCCTTGGGTTTGGGGTTTTATTCCTAAATCATACGGGCTTTATCATGAGTGGTTGACCAATTCTAAACCTCACGCCATGGCAAGAAATACACTCAAATACTTGAGGGTTAACCCCCAAATCAGAGATGAATTTCGCACTAAGAATAATCAAATAGTGTGGTGGCCAATGGCACTTTTAGTGTTAATTTTTGTGGGTTTGATTTATCGTTTTCGGAATCAATAAAGATGAAACTAAAGTATTATTTTTTATTGGTTGTATTTTTGGTTGTATTAGATCAATTAACAAAATTATTAATTTATGGCTATATTAAGCCAGGAGAATCAGTTGTTGTTAATCCATTTTTTAGTTTAAGGCATGTTCATAATTACGGTGCAGCCTTTAGTTTTTTGGCGGATGCTGGCGGATGGCAAAGGTATTTTTTATCGGCAGTTTCTATTATTGTTAGTATAGTAATTGCTGTATGGATGGTTAGAGTTGATACAAAGTATGTTTTAAAGTTGAGCGCTTTGTCGATGCTATTGGCAGGTGCTATTGGTAATTTGATTGATCGTTTGTCTCAAGGGTTTGTACTTGATTTTATTGATCTTCATTATCGGACTTTCTATTGGCCAGTTTTTAACGTAGCAGACATTTTGATTAGTTTAGGTGTGGTATTGTTAATTTTCTCTGATTTAAAAAATCATGAGCGATTGTTTGGTGGTTGGTGGCGGCATCATCGGTATGATGACTGCGCGTACGTTAAGCCTTGCAGGGGCGAGCGTTGTTTTGCTGGATCAAAGGCAGTGCGGCCATGAATCATCTTGGGCAGGTGGCGGTATTATCAGTCCTCTCTATCCTTGGCACTATGATGATTTAACTAATGATCTTAGTTTTAAATCACAAGCAGTTTATGAGCAATTGTGTAATGATTTGCACAATTCTAGTGGCATTGATCCGCAGTATCAAAAATCCGGCTTATTGATGATGGATGAGTACGATTCTCCTGAGGCTAAAACATGGCTTAAACGTTTTCAAATTAGCTACGAAGTGCACGAAAAAGGTGCATTATTTAACCATGTTGCACAAGTTAGAAATCCAAGATTATTGCAATCACTTAAAGCTGATATTGTTAACAAAGGAGTTGATATAATTGAGCAAGCACAAGTTAATAGCCTAATCACAAAAGATGATAAGGTATTAGGTGTGCATACTTCAAAAGGTGATTTTTTGCCAACAGTATTGTGTCGTGTGCTGGTGCTTGGAGTAGTCAATTATTAGATCTAGAGAGCGATGTTTTCCCAATGAAAGGGCAGATGATTGTTCTTAAACACCAACCTAATAAAATTAAACACATTGTGCTCGATCAAGGTCGTTATATTATTCCAAGAGTAGATGGTAGAATATTAGTTGGTTCAACCATGGAGGATGTGGGTTTTGACAGAAGTGTTGACGCACACACAAAAGAGTCTTTGCATCAATTTGCTGCTAAGCGTTTTCTCGAATTATTAAACGTAGAGGTTGAACATCATTGGTCAGGATTTAGGCCTGCAAGTAAATCTGCTAAAGTAATATTGGGAAAAGACAAAAGATACGATAATCTGTTTATTAACACAGGGCATTTTAGAAATGGACTTAACATGGCACCTGAGAGCGCTAACAAAATCACACAACTAATCACTGATTAAATGAATAAAACTATACTTTTTTTATTAACCTTATTTTTGAGCATTGGTATTAATGCTAAATTATTTAAAGTTTCAGATCAAGGAAATATTCTCAAGCACAATGCTCAAGATTGGTCTTGCGTTTTGGACGACCAATCAAAATTAGTATGGGAAGTAAAAAAAATAAAAAAAGGTTTAGCAAGGTAATCAAAATACTTACACTTGGTTCGATGGAAAAACGGGCGTGGAGGATGGAGAGTACAGTCATAATTGTGATCGATCCCAGTCTTGCAACACTCAATATTTTATCAATGAACTGAATAAAAATACTCTGTGTAAATCAACTGATTGGCGTTTACCAAGCGAGGCAGAGCTGAAAACACTACTGCGTTATGGCGACACCGAACCATTGATTAATACTAGTCTTTTCCCCAATACAAAATCAAAGCCTTATTGGAGTTCTGATTCTGTTAATGCTGATATAGCCATTGATGTGCCATTTTTTTATGGCGGCACCCAAGGTAGCGACAAATCTTTTGACTCTTATATTCGTGCTGTAAGAAATGCTAAGTAGGGTAATTGACGATACACTATATCAGTCATACTCTGAAGATATACCCACTTTTTTAAAAAAGATTTATGCGGCTCGTGGCGTGGCAGAGTCGCAACTTTCTTTAACACTTCCAGAATTATTAAAGCCCAATTTTTTAGATTTAGACAAAGCTTTATCGTTATTAGAGCAAGCATTAATCAAACAAAAGAGAATATTAATTATTGGCGATTTTGATGCCGATGGTGCAACAGCCAGTGTGGTCGCAATGAAATCATTAAGAATGATGGGTGCCCAACAGGTTGATTTCTTGGTGCCAAATCGGTTCGAGCATGGTTATGGCCTTAGCCCAGAAATTGTCAATTTAGCCATTAAAGAAAAACATCCCGATTTAATCATCACGGTTGATAATGGCATTTCTAGTTTTGATGGTACTGATCTGGCTAAAGATGCCGGTATCAATGTGATTATTACCGATCATCATCTACCCAGTGATTCAGTGCCAAAAGCAGATGCAATCATCAATCCCAATCTCAAAGATTGTGACTTTCCGAGTAAAAATCTAGCCGGTGTTGGCGTCTGTTTTTATTTGTTTTCATCTTTAAAAAGCCACCTTTATAAGAATAATTACTTTGCTAATAACAACATCCCTCTGCCCGATCTTCGTCACGTATTAGACTTGGTTGCATTAGGCACAGTAGCGGATGTAGTTAAGCTTGATCAAAATAATCGTATTTTAATTTCAGAAGGGATTCGACGTATTCGTGCCAAGCAATGTGCACCTGGTATTTTGGCATTACTTGAGATTTCTAACCGCCAAGCAGAAACTCTGCAAGCTTCTGATTTAGGGTTTTCTGTAGCACCAAGACTAAATGCAGCAGGGCGTCTGAGTGATATTTCCCGTGGTATCAAATGTTTGCTCACGGACGACATGAATGACGCAAGGCGTTACGCCAAAGAGCTAGAAGAATTTAATCAAAAACGCAGAACCGAACAAGACCGCATCCAGACAGAGGCTGAAGAAATTGTAAAAGCGCAAGACGTTAGTGAAGGCAAGTTTGCTATTAGCTTGTTTGACCCATCTTGGCATGAAGGCATTGTCGGTATTGTTGCAGGAAAACTCAAAGAAATGCACCATTGCCCTTGTGCCGTATTTGCTAAATCTGGTGATTGCCTTAAAGGCTCTATTCGTTCAATTCCTAGCGTGCATATTAAAGACCTCTTGGACTTAGTCGATCGACAAAATCCAGGCTTGGTTTTAAAATTTGGTGGTCATGCAATGGCAGCAGGTTTAAGTATTAAGCCGGAAGATTTTTGGCATTTTAAACGCGCTTTTTCAAAAGCCATTAAGCAGCATTTAGACGCAAAAATTCCAACCGTAGAGCTACTGACTGATGGTGAGCTAGAAGCTTTTAATATTTCATTAGATAGTGCACAATTATTGGCCGATTCAGGACCTTGGGGTCAGGGCTTCGAAGAGCCATTTTTTTATGGAAATTTTGAGATAGTTGAGCAAAAAGTGGTGGGTGAAAAACACCTAAAATGCCGACTCAAATTAATGGGCGATACCCATACCCATGATGCAATTGCTTTTTTTCAAGNACCACTTGACACCAAACAAGTAACAATTGCTTATAAATTATCAATTAATACTTGGCGAGGTGCGACTAATTTACAACTGATGGTTGAGCAAATTAGCGCCTCAGAATAAGCCTTATCAAGGTAAAATACAGCCTTTTATTTTTGATAATTTTGTAATGCCGGTAATCACCCTGCCAGACGGCTCTGAAAAAACATTCGATAACGCTATTAGCGTATTCGATGTAGCTAAATCGATTGGCTCTGGTTTGGCTAAAGCTACGCTTGCAGGAAAGGTGAATGGCGAGTTAGTTGATGCATCATATTTAATCGAAGCAGACGTATCGGTATCCATTATTACCGCTAAAGACAAAGAAGGGCTTGAAGTGATTCGTCACTCTACGGCGCACCTTTTGGCACAAGCCACACAGATGCTTTATCCTGATGCACAAGTGACCATTGGCCCGGTGATTGATAACGGTTTTTTCTATGATTTTGCTTATAAAGATGGCTTTTCAGAAGGCGATTTAGCCAAGATTGAAAAAAATATGAATCACTTGGTTAAGCAAAACCTTAAGATCGAGCGTTCTGAAATGTCACGTGATGAAGCGGTACAATTCTTTAAAGACAAAGGTGAGCACTATAAGGCTGAAATTATTGAGTCTATTCCTGCAGACCAAGCATTGTCTTTGTATCAACAAGGCGATTTTATTGATTTATGTCGTGGCCCTCACGTACCTTCAACTGCTAAATTAAAAGCCTTTAAATTGATGAAATTAGCCGGCGCATACTGGCGTGGTGATTCTAACAATGAAATGCTACAGCGTGTGTATGGTACAGCTTGGGCGAGCAAAGACGATCTTAAAGATTATCTATATCGCCTAGAAGAGGCTGAAAAGCGTGATCATCGAAAAATTGGTAAAACGCAAGACTTATTTCATATGCAAGAAGAAGCGCCAGGTATGGTGTTTTGGCATGAAAAAGGCTGGACGCTGTATCAAATTGTTGAGCAATATATGCGTGGTNTTTTTAGAGATAATGACTACAAAGAGGTGCACACGCCACAGTTAATTGATCGAACACTTTGGGAAAAATCAGGCCATTGGGATAAATTTGGTGACGCCATGTTTACCACCAGCAGTGAAAACCGAGACTATGCGGTTAAGCCAATGAATTGCCCAGCACATATTCAAATTTACAATCAAGGCCTTAAATCGTATCGTGATTTGCCATTGCGCTTGGCAGAGTTTGGCTCATGCCATCGTAATGAGCCATCAGGTACACTCCACGGCATCATGCGCGTGCGTAACTTTGTACAAGATGATGGGCATATTTTTTGTACTGCTGATCAAATTCAAGATGAAGTATCTACGTTTATTGATTTAACCTTTGATGTTTATAAGCATTTTGGTTTTGACAATGTTGATATCAAGTTTTCAACACGCCCTGAAAATCGTGTGGGTTCGGATGAGGTGTGGGATCGTGCGGAGGCTGCATTAGCAGAAGCGCTAGATGCCAAAGGCATTCAGTGGGATTTACAAGAAGGTGAAGGTGCATTTTACGGCCCTAAGATTGAGTTTGTACTTAAAGATTGCTTAGATCGCGAATGGCAATGTGGCACCTTGCAGGTTGATTTTTCAATGCCAGAGCGTCTTGATGCGCAATATATTGCTGAAGATAACTCAAAGCAAACCCCAGTAATGTTGCACCGTGCGATTGTCGGTTCACTTGAGCGGTTTGTCGGTATTTTGATCGAACATTACGAGGGTGCGTTTCCATCTTGGTTAGCGCCAATTCAAGCGGTTATTCTGAATATTTCTGAAAAACAGCATGATTTTGTTGCTGATGTTGAGAAAAAGTTAAAAAAACAAGGGCTTAGAGTGGTTTCGGACTTGCGAAATGAGAAGATAGGCTTTAAAATACGCGAGCATTCCATGCAACGTTATCCGTATATTTTAGTGGCGGGTGGTAGAGAAATGGAAAATGATGAGATTTCAGTGCGACAACGTGGCGGTGAAGATTTAGGCTCTATGACGATAGAAGCGTTTATAAAATTAGTTAAAGAGGAATAATTATTAAAAAACCATATAAAGTAAAAACTCGAATTAATGATAATATCAGAGTTTCAGAAGTTCGATTAATTGACGCTAATGGCGATCAAGCTGGTGTTGTAGACATAAGTAAAGCAAAAGAGATGGCCAAAGATGCTAGTATGGATTTGGTTGAGGTTTCTCCAAACGCCGAGCCACCTGTTTGTAAAATTATGGATTTTGGTAAGTTCCTTTATGAACAAAAGAAACAATTGAGTGATCAGAAAAAGAAACAAAAGAAAAACACAGTTAAAACCATTAAATATCGCCCAGGAACAGAAGAAGGCGACTACCAAATTAAATTTAGAAATTTGGTTAAATTTTTAGATAACGGTGATAAAGTTAAAGTGAGTATTTGGTTCCGTGGACGCGAAATGCAGCACAGAGAGCTAGGCATGGAAATGCTAGACAGAATTGAGAAAGATACAGAAGAATTTGCCAATGTAGAACAAAAGGCAAAGATGGAGGGTCGCCAGCTAGGCATGATGCTGGCACCCAAATCGAAAAAGAAGTAACCAAACACTAGGTTACTTCTTTAAATAAAAAACCATTCGTTAAGAATGGTTAAATATGTCTAACAAGACAAGGAGAAAATGATGCCAAAAATGAAGACCAACCGAGGGGCTGCAAAGCGCTTCAAGAAAACCGCCAGTGGCGGTTACAAATGTAAACACTCTCACCTGCGTCATATTTTGACAAAGAAGAGTACTTCTAGAAAGCGTAGCTTACGTTCACCGGACACTGTTGAGAAAGCAGATGTACCAATGGTTCGTAAAATGTTACCGTACAGTTAATAGGAGTATAGAAAATGGCAAGAGTATCAAGAGGTGTGCAGGCGCACGCTAAACATAAGAAAATTTTAAAGAAAGCTAAAGGCTATTACGGTGCAAGATCAAAAGTCTACCGTGTTGCCAAGCAAGCAGTAATCAAAGCGGGTCAATATGCGTATCGTGACCGTCGTCAAAGACGTCGTCAGTTCCGTAGACTTTGGATTGTTCGTATTAACGCTGAAGCACGCAATAATGGTTTGAGCTATTCAAGACTGATTGACGGCTTAAATAAAGCAGGTATTGAAATCGATCGTAAAGTTTTATCAGATATTGCTATCTTTGATAAAGCCGCATTCGCTCAGATTGCAGATCAAGCTAAGGCCGCTATCGCAGCAGCCGCTAAGTAAACCATATAAAAAGGTTGTAGGTTTTTTCCTATGACCTTTTACCAAATTTAATTCTAAAATGATTAATACGATTCTTGATCAAGCTAAGGCGTCTATCGCCCAATCAGAAAGCTTAAAAGAGCTTGACGATTTACGAGTCAAGTTTTTAGGTAAAAAAGGTGAGCTTACTGCTCTTTTGAAAGGCTTAGGAAAGCTATCAAAAGAAGATCGCCCTAAAATGGGTGAAGCTATTAACCAGGCTAAGGTTGAGCTGCAAAACCTATTAACCGATAGAAAAAATCATTTAGAAACTCTAGAATTAGAAAAACGTCTTTTGAAAGAAAAGATTGATGTTTCTCTTCCAGGTAGAAATGTTGAGATGGGTGGTTTACATCCGGTCACCATTACTTTAAATCGCATTCAATCTTTATTTGCAAAAAATGGTTTCGAAGTAGAAACCGGCCCTGAGATTGAAGACGATTTTCATAATTTTACTGCACTTAATATCCCCGAGCATCATCCGGCACGTGCTATGCACGATACCTTTTATTTCGATGAAAGCACGGTCTTAAGAACGCATACTTCGCCGGTGCAAATTCGCACCATGGAAAACAAAAAACCACCACTACGCATTATTGCACCAGGTCGGGTTTATCGTTGTGATTCTGATATCACGCACACGCCAATGTTCCACCAAGTTGAAGGCTTGATTGTGGATAAGGATGCGAATTTTGCACAGCTTAAAGGCTTGCTGATTGACTTCTTGCGTGCTTATTTTGAAAAAGAAGACCTTCAAGTGCGCTTTCGCCCATCATATTTCCCATTTACTGAGCCTTCAGCTGAGGCTGATATCGAATGCGTTATCTGTGGTGGTGAAGGTTGCCGTGTTTGTAAAAAAACAGGCTGGTTAGAGGTGTTGGGCTGCGGTGTTGTACACCCCAATGTTTTAAATTCCGTTGATATTGACGCTGAAGAATATACCGGTCTTGCTTTTGGCATGGGTGTTGAGCGTTTGGCAATGTTGCGCTATGGCGTGAATGATCTTCGCCTTTTCTTTGAAAATGACATTCGCTTCTTGAGGCAGTTCAGATGAATATTTCAACATTTTGGTTAAGAGAGTGGATTAACCCTAAAGTAAGCGACGATGTATTGGCTGAGCAGCTAACTATGGCTGGTCTTGAAGTTGACGGCATTGAGTCTGTTGCACCTGTATTCGACAACGTTGTAGTGGGTCATGTCGTAAGTTGTGAAAAACATCCGGATGCTGATAAGCTAAATTTATGTCAAGTTGATGTTGGCGAAAGTGATAATTTACAAATTATTTGTGGCGCTAGCAATGTTCGCACTGACTTAAAAGTAATTGTTGCAACCATTGGTGCTAAATTACCCGGTGGTTTAAAAATCAAAAAAGCCAAACTTCGTGGTGTTGAGTCATTTGGCATGATTTGCTCAGAATCAGAACTCGGCATGAGTGATTCGTCAGATGGTATTTCAGAGCTAGACAGTGACGCGCCCATTGGCCAAGACATTAGAAAGTACTTAGATCTTGATGATAATATTATCGAGCTAGACATTACCCCAAATCGTGGCGATTGTTTTTCAGTATTGGGTGTTGCTCGTGAAGTAAGCGCTAATTACAACATGGCATTTAAACTACCTAATATCAATGTTAGTGCTCAAGGTTCGTCAAGTATCAAGACAAGCGTTAGCAACACGCAGACTTGTCCAAAGTATTTAACTAGAACGGTTAAAGGTATCGATAACACGGTTAAAACCCCTAAATGGATGGCTGAGAAACTCACACGCTCAGGTCAGCAAGTGCATTCACCTGTGGTTGATATTACCAATTACGTGTTATTAGAATTAGGTCAGCCTATGCACGCCTTTGATTTAGAAAAAATTAATGGCGCTATTGAGGTGAGAAACGCTAAAGCTGGCGAAACAATCGAGTTGTTAAACGAATCGAGTGTTGAATTAAATGACGACACACTGATTATTGCTGATGACAATTCCCCGTTGGCAATTGCTGGCGTCATGGGTGGCATGGGTAGCTCTACACAAGATAATTCAACTCAAATCTTATTAGAAAGTGCATTTTTTGAGCCAGTGTCTATTGCTGGCAAGGCTAGAAATTATGGCTTGCATACTGAGTCTTCATTGCGTTTTGAGCGTGGGGTAGATTTCAACATTACTGAAACAGCAATGGATAGGGCGACACAGTTAATCATTGATATTTGTGGTGGTGAAGCCAGCGATATTAATAGCTGTGTTGATACAAAAGCATTGCCAGAGCTCACACCAATTACGATTACTCAAGCCAAGATTCAAAAAATTCTAGGCTTTGAGTTGGACGCTAATTGGATTGAAGAAAAATTTACCAATCTTGATTTTGAAATCAGCAACAAGAGTGCAGATTCTTGGACAATCATCCCGCCAAGCTTCCGTTTCGATATCCGTATTCCGGCTGACTTAATTGAAGAGCTAGCAAGACTTTACGGTTACGATAAATTACCCGTGCAAAAACTCTCGTTAGATGCGAATATTAACGCTACTTCTGAGGCGACTATTGATAAGTACGATATTGCCCAATCATTAGTGAGTCGTGGTTATCAAGAGGTTATTACTTATAGTTTTGTTTCAGAAAAATACCAAAATTTAATTGATCCAGAAGCTAAAAAGATTACTTTGAGTAATCCAATTTCAGCTGATATGTCAACCATGCGTTCATCGCTTTGGGCGGGCTTATTGCAAACGGTTGAGTCCAATCAAAGACGTGGCCATACCGATGCTAGATTCTTTGAAATCGGCCTGTGTTTTGGTGGTGTTAAAGCAGATGAACAATCTAACAAATTAGCCGGTGTTGTGTCGGGTAATCGTTTTGATGCACAATGGTCAACTGACCTTCAGCCCCTAGATTTCTTTGACGCCAAAGCAGATCTAGAGTCGTTGCTAGCATTAACTGGCACTCAGTTTTCGTTTGAGGCAGCTGAACACTCAGCATTGCAAAAAGGCCAAACTGCTAAGATTATATTAGATGGTACACAAGTTGGTTATATTGGCGCTTTATCGCCAGTAGTGCAAAAAGAATTATCGCTATCTAAGTGTTATTTATTTGAAATCGACCTTGATGTTACCCTGTCAGGAAAAATCGCTAAATACGAGGCGTTTTCATCATACCAACAGTCTGCAAGAGACATTGCTTTGGTATTAGATGAAGCAACGCCAGTTGCTGATCTTATGAGCAGTATTAAGAACATGAGTCAACCTCATTTTGTTGGTGTGAGCTTATTTGATATTTACGCTGGTGATAACATCGAATCTGGCAAAAAGAGTGTGGCACTTAATTTGACTTATCAGTCGTTAGAGGCCACATTGAGTGACGACGAAGTTAATGCTAAAGTTGATGAAGTGCTAGCCTTAATGCAAGATAAATTTTCAGCCACGCAAAGATAATGTCAGTTACTAAGAAGGACATTGCTGATTTACTAGTGGATAGAATTGGTGTGACGCACAATCAAGCTTTATCAATTACCAATGATTTTTTTGACGAGATTAAAAAATCACTCGCCCAAGGTGAGTCAGTAAAGCTATCTAGTTTTGGTAATTTTATTGTCAGAGAAAAGTCAGCCAGGCCAGGCAGAAACCCTAAAACAGGCGAACAAGTAATGATTTCAGCCAGAAAAGTAGTTACTTTTAAAGCAGGGCCAAAACTTAAAAAAGCGACCCAATTAGGCGTTTAATCTTATTCTGAGATAGCTGACACACCCCGCAAGGGGGTGCAAGTGATAAGCTGGTGAATTTTCTTATACTATCGAGCAATGATAGTTTATTTATTTATTCAGAAATAGCCGACATAAAGCCCTTAAGTACCGGCATAGCTTTGTCGATTAACGCCTGATTTTGTTCTTCATTCCTAACCTGATCTTCCAAAAGCTTGTCTGTTTCTTTAAGTGTGACTTGGTAGTCATCATCAAATTCAAACGCAATAAAATAAAAACCCTTACCTTTACTTCTGGTTGAGTGAATGGCTAAGAAGTCTGTCTCCCAAGAAAGCTCTGCCTGATAAACAGCTGATGAATCAGTCGTGTCTTTTTGTACTAAGATAATCGTACCACCAAAATGAAAAACAAATCGATCAGCAGAACAGCTTGATGCTGGTTTGATTTGTAATTCACCAGAATTTAAAGCATCCGCAATTTGTTTTAATTGTGGCGGTGTTAATTGTAAATATTTGGCATCTAAATAATCATTGACATTAGAATCTGGATGATTGTTTTCTAAGAATTTAACCAGTTTTTTTAGCATAACACTGTCTTTTAAGAAAAAGACAATATTATACCCGATTAGTGAATTTTAAGACCGGTCGAGTGGGTCTGCGTATTTAATGGCGTATACATCAAAGATACTGATCGCCATCGCAGCAATAATTGGGCCGATAAACAAACCCAGTATGCCAAACTGCATAATACCGGCCAAGGTAGACAATACAGTGATTAATGTGTGATCCAGTGCACTAGATTGATCTGAATTTTTTGAAAACTTTTGAATAACGATTGGTCGTACAAAGTGATCAATAATCGTGCCAATAAATATTGCACCAAACAGCACAATAATCATTGCATCGGTGGTTTGCCCTTGCGCGTATAGATACAAGCTCAAAGGCAGCCAAATAATCAAACCACCGAGTACTGGGATAAAGCTAGCCAAGGCCATGGCAATACCAAAGTACAGCACAGGCAGACCAACTATCATTACGCCTATGGAAAATACCGCACCTTGTAATAGCGCAATGATAAAGACACTACCTACTAAGGTAACAGATAAGTTTGAAAATTGATTAAATAAGATATCATTAAAGTGGTTTTCTAGCGGTGATAAATCTTTAAGTCGTTTCACTGTATTCTTGCCATCGATATAGAAGTAATAGAGTGAGAAGATAGTCACAATTAAGAAGAAGATAAAGTGAGAAGACAGCGACACAATACTCTTTAAAATCACCAATGAGAAATCTTTAATACTGATTAAAAACCCTTCAAGATTATTGCTGATAGCAGCGCCTGCAGTAGCCTTAATTGATTCAGATAATGGCAGTCCATTAATGATCTGATTAAGTACTTGTTTGCTATGTTCAGCGTCAAAATCAGTATTAATGGTTTGAATCAGCGCTGAAATCTCTAATCCACTAATCAGTAGAATATAACCTAGCGGTAAAATCAACACAACGGTAACTAGCAACGTTGTCAAAAACGCAGCATTAGAATCTGAGAATTTTTGTTGGAATTTATTGTATTGTTTGAAGGTTGCAATTGCAATAAGCAAGGCTAAAAATAGTGCAGGAATAAACGGGGTAAATAACCATAACAAACCGCCAATGGCTAAGACTAATAAGCTGAGCATAAAGCCGTGTTCATAAGGTGTATTCATAAGTTTTCCATTTTTATAACAGTGTGAGCCACTTCTTCATAAGGATGTGCAAATTTCATTGCTTCTATCGCCATCTGTAAGTTGTCATCCACACACATCATTTCAACTTTATATTCTTCAATGGCTTCTAGCTCATCTAGATAGCCAATAGCAGGCTTTGCATCTCCTACTGGTTTGAACTGCCCCATACCAGTGGTTTGCCAAGCACAGTTTTCGTAATTATTAAACTTGCCAGCACCCGCATTGAACATAGCATTTTTAACTATTTCTAAGTCTTTCTCAGGTACATAAAAACTAATTTGATACATTAAAAAATCCCCTTTAAATAACGTTGCCGTTCATCCTCTTGCATGCGCTCAATTGCATATCTTAAAGTAGTTCTGGGTAGTTGTGCGTAGTTTTCACGAAGGAATAACTTGACTACTGCTTCATCTTTTTTATAAACCTCTCTAAGCATCCAACCAACTGCCTTATGAATTAGATCCTGCTGATCATTAAGAAGTAGCTTGCTGATTTTAAGAGTGGGTGTAAATTCACCATGCCTAATAAAAGCAAAGGTCGCCACAATGGCAATACGCCTCTCCCAAAGATCGTTTGAATTTGTCCATTCGTAAAGTAAAGATAATTTTTCTTGATGGTTGAATATAAAGTTACCAATAATATGAGGTGAAGTGGTATCAACCAGGTCCCAATTATTGACTGATCCAAGGTTGTTTAGATAATAGTTAAAAACCTCCTCTTCATTACCAGATTGATATTTATTAACTAATATGATCAGCGCACAGTGACGAATTTCATGAACAGGGTGGCTAATCAGTCGGTTAATCTCATTGAACTTAATAACTTTAAAGTATTTTTTAGCCACACCTCTAATTTGTGGCATACGCACGCCGATGAACTGATCATGATCTGAGTATTCGCCAGGTCCAGTTTTAAAAAAACCATTCATTAGTTTTGCGTCGATCTTCAGTGGCAAAACTTTTTAACTCATCGATTATTATGTTTGCATGCATGCGCTATACTAACGTTTTTGGTTAATTATTATCATACATGGAAACAGCGTATTTTGCCGGTGGATGTTTTTGGTGTGTTGAAGCCATATTTCAACGTATCAATGGTGTAACACATGTTACATCTGGCTATTGTAATGGCACCACCATTGATCCGACCTATCAAGACATTTGCACGGGTTCAACAGGCCATGCCGAAGTGGTGAAAATCGAATTTGATGAGGATCAAGTTGAATTTGAGAAATTACTCAAAGTATTCTTTGCTACCCATGACGCTACCACGCTTAATCAGCAAGGTAATGATCGTGGTACACAGTATCGATCAGCTGTATTTTATGTGAGCAATGAACAGCAGCAACAAGCAAAGCAATTGATTCAAAAATTAGGTGATAATATTGTGACTGAGGTGACGAAGTTAGATGTGTTTTATCCAGCAGAAAATTATCATCAAAATTACTTCAATAATAACCAAAATCAACCTTATTGTCAGATGTTAATCGCACCCAAATTATCCAAATATTTTAATCAATGAACGATCAAGACTTATTGAGATACTCTCGCCAGATTATGTTGCCACAAATTGGTTCAGAGGGGCAAGAGTCATTACTTAATTCAACAATGTTGTTGATTGGAATGGGTGGTCTTGGTTCTCCAAGTGCCATGTATCTAGCTGCTAGCGGTGTAGGGCATTTAATCATTGCTGATTTTGACCAAGTAGAGCTATCCAACTTGCAGCGACAAATTGTGCATCATACAGATGACATTGGTAAGGATAAGGTTGACTCTGCTAAAGCAAAAATGGTTGCTATTAATCCTAATATCAAAGTCACTACAATTAAAGACCTAAATGAAAACAACTTAAATTCTTGGATTAGTGAAGTTGATGTAGTTTTGGATGGTACTGATAATTTTGATACGCGTTTTAAAGTCAATAAGGCTTGCGTAGAGGAGAAAAAACCTCTTGTCTCAGCTGCAGTGATTCGTTTTGAAGGGCAATTATCTGTCTTTAAGGGTTATGAAAAACACCAGCCATGTTATCAATGTTTATATTCAGTTGAGGGTAATAGTGACGAGAACTGTGTAGAGAATGGCATATTAGCCCCTGTCGCCGGGGTAATGGGTTCGTTGCAAGCCCTTCAAGCTATCAAAGTAGTATTAAATCTCGGTGAACAACTTGTTGGCAAGTTAATGATGATTGATGCGCTAGATCTAACTTTTAGAAGTGTCAAAATCAATAAAGACTCTGCTTGCAAAATTTGCCAATAAAACCCAATCTTTATGTGTCCTGAATTAACAGGTCAGCAAAGCCATGTTTTGTTTATTTCTCATGGTGCGGGGCCGTTGCCCTTGCTAGAAGATGCAGGCCATGAAGAAATGATAGATTTCTTAAAAAACATAGCCCCAACTCTTGAAACTCCTTCAGCAATAGTATTGATTAGCGCTCACTGGGAAGAAGATGAAGTAGTCATAACCAGTGGTAAAAATCCTCCATTAATCTATGATTATTATGGTTTTCCGGATGAAGCCTATGACATCAAATATCCTGCACCAGGAGACCCTGTGCTTGCCAATAAAATTTTTAATTTATTACAAAAAAATGGCATTAAGGCAAGATTGGATGAGCAACGTGGTTTTGATCATGGTATGTTTGTACCGCTAAAGATTATGTTTCCTGATGCGAAAATTCCCTGCGTACAATTATCACTGGTTAATAGTTTAGATCCAAAGTTACATATTGAAATTGGTAAAAGCCTTTCGGCATTAAGAGAAGAAAAAGTACTTATTATTGGATCAGGATTCACCTTTCATAATATGAGTGAATTTTTTTCTAAGAGTGTAGATGGTTCCGATGCCAAAAATGCAGCATTTGGGCAATGGATAATTGACACTATCACAGATAGTAATGACCTTTCATTAACTGAACGAAAAACAAGATTAATCGAATGGAGTAAAGCACCTTTTGCAAGGTATTGCCATCCAAGAGAAGAACACTTGTTACCTATCCATGTTTGTTTTGGTGCGGCAAATTCTGTTGCCAGTCTAGTATTTGATGGAAAAATAGTTGGTAAAAAAACAAGTGCCTTTAAGTGGTAATTTAAATTGAACTACTTATTGGTATATTTAAAAATTTACCAATTGGAAAATTTATTAAAANNTTTTTAGGTAAAAAAAACATTAAAAAAAGCCTGTTTTTAACCAATAAAAGGCATAAATATGCCATTTTTTACATAAAAATTGATAATATTTGG